>ENA-ORXF01002214-ORXF01002214.1-marine-metagenome-genome-assembly--contig:-NODE-2214-length-11804-cov-5.984054_pt1 | contig 11804 bp, 13 predicted proteins | sample MGYA00237864_ERZ511476 | MGnify/ENA primary metagenome ERZ511476 (study PRJEB26306, sample SAMN06343908) | marine metagenome | isolation source: coastal waters | place: Atlantic Ocean: West Antarctic... | reverse complement strand
TAGGCTGTTTGTTTAAATGAGCTTTAAGTATAACCTATAAGATACAAAATGTATACACACTAATAAGCATTATCTATTATCCAGGACGCTATCGCGTCCAGGTAATTAGGGACTCTATACGGCCGCAAAAGTCGGTAATGTCGGACAGTCGGATATTAACCGACACCACCTAATCGGGTTAGGTACTTACAGGAGTGTGACTTGACAATAAAACACATAGTTGAGCAAAGGTATCTCAACAATCCATTTTTTCCTTGTAGGAACCCTATATAACCATTATACTTTTTATCTAGTTGCAGGTAGAAGGTTGCTTTGTTCACGCTTTCTCCAAAAAGTTTAGTCTCCACCTACCTGCAACGCTTTATTCAAAAGGATTATTATGGCTGTAAATGAACAAGAACTTTTTGATAATGATTATAGTTTTCTAAATTTACCTGCGTCTGGTTCTGCGGTTAGAAGTCCTATTAATATAGATCAAAGTAGTTTACCGCCTAATATTATTGCGGCAATAAATAGTGTTGCCCCCATAAAATTACCAGAAATGGATACCCCCCTTAATTTTGATCCCTTCGATCCAAATGTAAATAACGAAGGACTTATAGGGTCACAAAATTTTTCAGAATTTTTGAAACAAATCAAAGATGAAATAAAAGCTGAATATGATTTAGGGGTTATAAATGAAGACCCTGTGGCTATTAAAGAAGCTGAAGATAAAATGGTGGAGGTAATTGCTAAAGAAGAAGAAATTATTGCACCAGTTGCAGATCCAATTATTAATCCAGCTCCAGTTGCTTCACCAGTTTTTATTCCTCCTAATATTCCGCGACTAACACCGCAACCAACACCAGTAAGAGTAGGCGCTCCAGTTACAAGACCAATATTAGCAGACTCTAGTCTTATAAATAATGAATTAGAATCTTTGAATAATCCAACAGGGGGTATGTATGCAAGTAATCCTGGTATAGGCAGTAATATTGGTATAGGTGGTGGATTTACAGGTTCAGGGTCAGAAAAAACATACGCGGATTATGGTAATCCTTTATTTTCTTTAGATTCTGCAGATTCTGCATTACTTGGATTAACTGGACCTAATCCAGCTGCTCTTGGTAACATACAATCAGATATTGCTAGTGCTTTAGATAATGCAGCATCTGTGGATGCATATAATGCAGCAAATCCTAAATCATTAGGTAGTAAATTAAAAAGTGGAGCAAAAGCTTATTTAGCAAATTTATTAAAATCAGGTGATGCAAAAATAGCGTTAGCAATAACAGGAAAAGATGTAGTAAAAAATGCCTTAGCAGGCGGTATGGAAAAACAAACTAAAGCTGCAATAGTTGAACGATTAAAAGCGGAACTTGCAAAAAGAGAAGTAGATGGAGACTCATCAGGATCAACAGGTCAAGTGCCAGGTTCTGGCGCACAAGGATTAGCTAATTCAAAAGCCGAAGGATTAGTATCTATTCCAGGAGCTTTATCTGCATTTAGTATTAATCCTGCTGCTTATCTATACGGCGGTGCTGGTTCTTCTAAAGAATCTAGCAGAAATGAATATACAGAGTCAGGCCAATACGATATAGACAAAGCAGCCAGAGATGCTGAGTTTGATGCCATGCGCGAACAAAAAAGAATAGATGCTGGCTTACCCTATAACAGATTAACTCCAGAAGAAACTCGACAAGCAGTTAAAGATATGCACGCAGGTATAGGAGGAGATTTTCGAGACTATTTAAACAATCTTGGAAAATCTAATCCTGATACTACTGGGGCTTATGAATTGGGGGTTGCTGATAGAGCAGCAGCAGCAGAAGCAGAAAGAAATCAAGGTGTAAGCCCTTTTATGGGTATCCCAGGTCAAGGTGGAATTAGAAGTATTACTAGAGGTTAAGAAATGGAAGAGCAAATAAAAATTTTAAATAATGAGAGACTGAGGTTAGTTGAAGGCGTTAAAGCTGGTATTCTTTCATCAGAAAGCGTTAATGAAAGAATGCTTGAAATTAATAAAATAATAGAAAACATGATAAAAAACAAAGACAAAAATCCTTTTGATAAGATGTTTCCTGGACAAAGTTTAATTTCAGATGAAGCTCAACATACAATGCCAGATGGAACAATGATGCCTGGCATAGATCATGCAGCATACGAGGCTAATAGAAATATGATGAACAAAGGCGGTGAAGCATCATTCCCTGATTTAACAGGCGATGGTAACGTAACTCAAGCTGATATTCTTATGGGTAGAGGCGTAAAGATGGCTAACGGTGGAGAAATAGATATGGCGATAGAAGATGTTTCACGTGGAACAATGGATATGCAAACGCAACCAACACAAGAAGAAGCAGGTATGGTACAACAAATATTGGAATCTGTTATGCAAATGGTTGCTCAAGGCGCTTCAGAAGAAGACATTGCAATGGCGTTGCAACAAATGGGCTTAGACCAAGAAGACATTGCTATGGTAATGCAAGTGGTTGCCCAACAAATGCAAGGACAAGCGCCAGAGCCAGGACAAGAAATAGACGCTGAATTATCGCAGATGATGTAATGGCAGATGAGTTGCCAGAAGTTCTTTCTGTAAAAATAGAAACATCACAACCAAATCGTGGTTTTGTAGATAAAGCCTTATACACTGACCAAAAATACATATAAATGAATCTAGCCAGTCTAACCGAATCAGAGCTTAAAGAAGCTTTGATGCTCAAAGAAAAACTAGATAACTACCAACTCCAAGAACAATGCCAGAGTAGTTTCTTTAACTATGTCAATCATATCTGGCCTGAGTTTATCTGCGGTAGACACCATAAGATTTTTGCTGAGAAGCTGCAATTGGTTGCCGAGGGCAAATTAAAACGATTGATTGTCAATATGCCACCTCGACATACTAAGAGTGAGTTTGCCTCTACTTTTTTTCCCTCTTACATTATGGGACTCAAACCCAAAATGAAGATTATGCAGACCACGCATACAGGGGAACTAGCCGTTAGGTTCGGACGTAAAGTGCGTAACTTGATGGATCAAGAAGAATATAGGAAGATATTTCCTCAAGTTAAACTGCAATCAGATAACAAATCAGCAGGTCGTTGGGAAACTAATAAAGGCGGTGAGTATTTTGCAGCAGGGGTTGGCGGTGCAGTAACTGGTCGTGGTGCGGATCTGTTAATTATTGATGACCCGCATTCAGAGCAAGATGCGTTAAGTCCGTCTGCCCTAGAGTCTGCTTATGAGTGGTATACCTCTGGACCACGACAACGGTTACAACCAAACGGTGCTATTGTTTTGGTGATGACGCGATGGAGTGCCATTGATTTGACCGCTAAGTTACTTGATGCGCAACAAGAACCTCTAGCCGATCAATGGGAAATAATTGAATTCCCTGCTATTTTTCCTGATACCAATAAACCATTATGGCCTGAGTATTGGCCTGAAGATGAATTGCTTAAAGTTAAGGCTTCGTTGCCTGGTATGAAATGGAATGCTCAGTGGATGCAAAATCCCACAGCAGAAGAAGGCGCAATTATAAAACGAGAGTGGTGGAAACGCTGGGAAAACGATTCCTTGCCAAGCGTGGATTACATTATGCAATCTTACGATACGGCTTTCTCAAGAAAAGAAACGGCTGATTACTCAGCTATATCAACGTGGGGTGTGTTTAGGAATGAAGAAACTGCATCAGATTGTATTATTCTTTTGGATTGTCAAAAAGGGCGTTGGGATTTCCCTGAGTTAAAAGAGATAGCCATGCGTGAGTACAATTACTGGGAGACAGACATGGTGTTAATTGAAGCCAAAGCTTCTGGTACACCTTTAACTCAAGAGTTACGTAGAATGGGTATCCCTGTGGTTAATTATTCTCCGACTAGAGGGCATGATAAAACCACACGAATGCACTCAGTTGCACCTGTATTTGAAGCAGAAATGGTGTATGCACCTAAAAGAATGTTTGCCGAAGAGATGATTGAAGAGTGTGCGTCTTTTCCTTTTGGAAAAAACGATGATTTGTGTGATACTATGACGCAAGCAATCATGCGTTTTCGTGAAGGTGGATTTTTAAGTTTATCTTCTGACTACGAAGATGAAGACAGAAGCGTAAGACAAAGGATTTATTACTAATGGCAATTGAAAGAATGACATCAGACCCAATAGATATGACAACCAGTCAATCCCCTGACGATCAACTAGACGATGAAATTATTGAAGTTTTAAGTGAATTTCAAGAGCCTGATGTGCAAATGCAAGAAGACGGTTCTGCATTATTAGGTCCAGAGCCTGAAGAACAAATGACAACAGAATTCAATGAAAATTTAGCCGAAGTAGTTTCTGAATCTGAATTATCTAAAATCTATCTTGATCTTACTAGTGCTATTGATAGTGACAAATCCTCTAGAGAAGATTGGGAAAAAACCTATACTGATGGACTTAAATATTTGGGCATGAAGTTTGATGAAACTCGCTCTGAGCCATTTGAAGGCGCTAGTGGTGTAACCCATCCTTTACTGGGTGAAGCGGTTACGCAATTCCAAGCGCAAGCTTATAAAGAATTATTACCCGCTGGCGGTCCAGTCAAAACTCAAGTAGTGGGTGCATACGATTCAGTAGTAGAAGAACAAGCACAACGTGTACGTGAGTTTATGAACTATGAGATTGTGCATGTCATGCAAGAGTATGACGAAGACTTAGACCAAATGTTGTTCTATCTGCCACTTGCAGGTTCTGCGTTTAAGAAAGTGTATTACGATGAAAACCTACAACGTCCCGTCTCTAAGTTTGTTGCACCTGAAGATTTAATCGTACCTTATTACACAACGGATCTAGAATCTTGCCCACGCATTACACACGTTATTAAGATGCCAGACAATGATGTACGCAAACTACAAGCTATTGGTTTTTATAAGAAGTTTGATATGCAGCCCGATGATGATGCTAATGATTATTCATCGTTAAATACAGAAAAAGAGAAACTAGAAGGCATGGAGCCTTCTTATGATACAGGCGAAGTCTGTATGTTATATGAAATCCATTGTAATTTAGACCTTGAAGGGTTTGAAGATATAGGTGAAGACGGTGAAGAATCAGGCGTTAAGTTGCCTTACATCGTGACTATTGACTCTAATACTGAAAATGTACTGTCAATACGCAGAAATTTCAAAGAAGAAGACCCAATGCGTAATAAGATTGAATACTTTGTGCATTTCAAGTTCTTACCAGGACTTGGTTTCTACGGCTTTGGTCTTTCTCACATGATTGGCGGCCTATCTAAAGCTTCTACCTCTATATTAAGACAGTTAATTGATGCGGGAACGCTTGCTAATCTGCCTGCTGGGTTTAAAACCAGAGGCATACGCATTAGAAATGAAGACGAACCGATTCAACCTGGTGAGTTTAGAGATGTAGATGCACCCGCAGGCTCACTTCGAGATGCAATACAGCCATTACCGTTCAAAGAACCGAGTGGCACACTGTTAAATCTACTGGGATTATTGGTTTCATCAGGCCAACGCTTTGCTTCTATTGCAGAAATAGCGGTAGGCGAGGGTAATTCACAAGCACCTGTAGGTACAACACTGGCTTTGATGGAAAAATCCACTAAAGTATTGAGTGCAATACATAAACGCCTACATAATGCTCAAAAGAAAGAGTTTGGGTTATTAGCCAATATTTTTGCTGATAGCTTGCCACCTACCTACCCATATCAGGTATCAGGCGGTCAAAACGAGATAAAACAGTCCGATTTTGATGGTAAAGTTGATATATTCCCTGTTAGTAATCCAGATATATTTTCTACTAGCCAACGTATTGTAATGGCTCAAGAAATGATGCAATTAGTGCAATCTAATCCTGAGATACATGGTCCTGGTGGCGTATATGAAGCGTATCGTAGGATGTATTCTTCATTAGGCGTAGACAATATTGACACCTTATTGTTACCACCGCCTCCAAGTGAGCCATCACCTATTGAAGCAGGCATGGAAAACAGCACTTTGATGATGGGCGGTCAAGCACAAGCATTCCCACAACAAAATCACGATGCTCATATTGCTTCTCATTCTAGTTTATTAAGTTTGCAACCTGTCCAAGTTAACCCTCAAGTGCAAGCCAATATAATCTCTCATATTATGGAGCATTTACAGTTAAAAGCTGATGCCATTGCTCAACAGCAAATGCCACCAGAAGCGATGCAACAATATCAACAGTTGCAACAACAAGCACAGCAAGTCAGTCCAGTTGAGGCACAACAATTAAATACGCAAGCTAATGATATATTGGCACAATTTAGCGCACCTATCATGACCGAGCTAATGACTCAGTTTACTCAACAAATTGGCACGCCTCAAGAAGAAGACCCATTAGTGACAATTAGAAAACAAGAGTTAGCTTTAAAAGGTCAACAGTTAAATCAAGAACAGCAACAGTTTGTAGCGAAAGAAGAACAACGTGCAACGGAACAAACCCGACAAGATACAATAGATAGAGAACGTATTGGTACCATGCGTGATATTGCAATAATGAAAGACGAAACTACAAAAGATAGACTAGACCAGCAAAAAGAACTAAAATTAATTGATATTGGATTAAAAGAGCTATAACTATGATTAAGAGAACTGAAGTAAAAGATCAGAAAACACCAACTGTTTTAAATGGTAAGCAGTCTTACTCTAATAAAGGTAATGTTGTTACCAAGAAAAGCAAATCATTTTCTGCCAGCACTAAAGCAACACCAGGCATGGGTAAAGGTAAAGCAAGAGGAATGGGCGCTGCCGAATTTGGCGGTAAATTTTCTGGCGTTTACTAATGGATGCCATTTGGCTTGCTGAAGTTTTACAAAAGTTAATAGTAGAAAAAAAAACAGACTTAGAGAGTTTGATTTTGAATGGTGCTAAAAACTTTGAAGAATATAATTACCTACGTGGTCGATACAATTCCCTCGATGACGTAGATCAAGAAATAAGGGAGTTGCTGAAAAGGATGGGTGACAACGATGACAAAGGTAGTAGTACCTGAACATATCGCAAGAGAAGTTGAAAAAGAAAGTGAAAAAAAAGTAGGATGGGATGCTAATGGCTCCCCAGTAGAAGAAGCTTACGTCAAACCTGACGCTAGAGTTTTAGATCCAACGCTTTTAGACAAATCATTTTTGGAACGTATGCCGAGTCCGACTGGATGGCGCATGTTAATACTTCCATATAAAGGTAAGGCCGTTACTAAAGGCGGTATCGTATTAGCCAAAGAAACCATTGATAGAGAATCATTAGCTACAGTAGTGGCTTATGTTATTAAAATGGGTCCATTGTGCTATGCCGATAAAAATAAGTTTGGCGAAACACCCTGGTGCCAAGAAAAACAATGGGTATTAATTGGTAGATATGCAGGCGCTAGGTTCAAACTTGGTGACGATGCAGAGTGCCGTATCATAAACGATGACGAAGTTATCGCAACAATAGACGACCCTGACGATATTGTCAGCGTCTAACATGAGGAGAAATCATGCCAGAGTCACAAAAAGCTGAAGCAATTGAAGATCAGGTTCAAGAACCTACTGAAATTGTTGAACTTGATGAAGAGGTAAGTTCTAGCGAAGAAGCACCAATAGAAGATATATCAAAAGAAGAAACCGTCAAAGATAAAGAAGAAGACGAACTAGTTGATTATTCTAAAGGTGTACAAAAACGTATTGCCACGCTGACTAAAAAAATGCGTGAACAAGAACGAGCAGCTAATTCTGCTTTTGAATATGCTAAGAACTTACAAACTGAAAATGAAACGCTAAAGAAAAATAGTTCTCAATTAAATAAGAATTATCAATCTGAAGCAGAAAACAGATTAAAATCGCAACGTGCGCAAGCCAATGCTGTTTTAAAATCAGCTTATCAAGACCAAGATTGGGATAAAGTAACTAAAGCGCAAGATATACTAGGAAAGATTAATTTAGAAGAGGGTAAATTAGCTACGTCTAAGATGACAGTGCAACCCACTGAAAATTATCAGAATTATCAAGCGCCACAACCTAAAGCTCAAGCTCCAACCCCAAATCCAGACCCAAAAGCCGAAGATTGGGCAAGTAAAAATGATTGGTTTGGTGAGGATGAAACTATGACTTTGGCTGCTTTTAACTTCCATCGTAAGCTAATTGAGGAAGAAGGATTTGATACAAACGATCCTATGTATTACACTCAAATAGACAAACGTATGCGTTCTGAGTTTCCACATAAGTTTAGTAATGGTGGGGAAACACAGTCCAAAGGGAGAATACAGCAAACTGTAGCTCCTGTTGGGAGAAGCGAAAGCTCTGGTACTAAACGACAAGTTAAGCTAACCAAGAGTGAAGTTGACATGGCGAGGCGTTTGAATGTGCCTTTAAAAGAATATGCTAAACACATTAAAAGGTAAGATAAGATATGAGTAATAAAGAATTAAATACCGATGCGCAAGCATCAAACAACAGAACTTCGCGTTCTGCCGAAACACGAGCTAAAAGTACCGCTCGCAAACCGTGGCGACCTCCATCTATGTTGGAGACACCACCTGCACCTGAAGGATATTCCTACAGGTGGATAAGAGCTGAAATTGTTGGACAGGAAGATAGAAAAAATGTAACTTCTAGGCTGAGAGAAGGTTTTGAACTTGTTAAAGCCGATGAGTTAAATGGATTCGAACTTCCCACGCTTGACGATGGAAGGCACGCAGGTGTTGTATCAGTAGGTGGTTTGTTATTGGCCAAGATTCCTAATGAAACGAGACAAGAAAGGAATGCCTACTTTCAAGCTCGCAGTCGAACGCAACAAGATGCGGTTGACAATGATTTAATGAAAGAATCTGATCCAGCCTCTCCGATCTTACGACCAGAGAGAAAAACAAGCGTAACTTTTGGCGGTGGTAATCGTGAATAACGAAACCACTATTTTTTTAAATAACTGAATAAAGGTTTTTCATTATGGCGAATAAAGATGCACCTTTCGGGTTTCGAGCAGTAGGTAAGGTAGGCAGTAGTGTAGCTAATGGCGGCACAACTGAGTACAGTATCGCTACTGGCGCAACTGGAGATATCTTTTCGGGCGACCCAGTAAAAATGTTAAGCACTGGTACTATTTTAGTAGCAGGCGCTGCAACTACTTTATTGGGAATATTCAGAGGATGTAAATTTACGGACAGTGCTGGTGATACTATTTTCTCATCATACTTTCCTACTACTACAGCATCCGATGATATTGTTGCATTTATAGATGATGATCCAAATACTCTGTTTGAAGTACAATGTGCTGGGTCTTTAGCCCAGACTGCCGTTGGTAACAACGCAGAACTTTCTTATACCGCAGGATCTACCAAAACTGGTATGTCAGCGGCAGAACTTTCTGCTACCACGGCTGCTACTACTGCTCAGTTTAGAATCGTAGGATTCTCTTCTGATCCAGCAAACAATACACTTGGATCTGCTAACGTAAACGCAATCGTATATATTAACGAACATTTCTACACCACAGTAACAGGGGTATAAATAATGGCTATTAATAGAAGTCAACTAGCTAAAGAGCTAGAGCCTGGTTTAAACGCCCTGTTTGGGATGGAATATTCTAGGTACGAAGCAGAACATGCTGAAATTTTTGATACTGAATCATCAGACAGAGCGTTTGAAGAAGAAGTGTTAATCTCAGGTTTCGGTAATGCTGAAGTAAAATCTGAAGGAAGTGGTGTCAGATTTGACAACGCTAACGAAGGCTATACTTCTCGTTACACTCACGAAACTGTTGCACTTGCTTTTGCATTAACAGAAGAAGCTGTTGAAGATAACCTATATGACCGTTTAGGAGCTAGATATACTAAAGCTCTTGCACGTTCTATGGCTAACACTAAGCAAATCAAAGCTGCGGCTGTATTGAACAATGCGTTCTCTACAACTGGTGGTGACGGTAAAGTATTGATTGCAACTGACCACCCTCTAGGTGGCGGTGGCTCACTTGCTAACCGTGCTACTACAATGGCAGATTTGAATGAAACTTCACTCGAAGATGCGTTGATTAATATCAGCACGTTTACCGATGACCGAGGTTTAGCAATTGCTTTGAGAGGAATGAAACTTATAGTTCCACCTCAACTTCAATTTATTGCTGACAGATTACTACAAACTCCAGGGCGAGTAGGAACTTCTGACAACGATGTTAATGCGATTAAAAACATGGGAATGATACCTGATGGTTATGTAGTGAATCACTATCTAACTGACACCGATGCTTTTTTCATCAAAACAGATTGTCCTGATGGATTCAAGCATTTTGAAAGATCACCAATGCAAACTGCATTAGAGGGAGATTTCGATACAGGTAACATGCGATACAAAGCTAGAGAAAGATATTCATTTGGATATTCTAACTTTAGAGCTGTATACGGTTCTCAAGGTGCTTAATTTGAACCCCCAGTAGGGTTTTTTACTCAACTACTGAATAAGGGGAGCTTCGGCTCCCTTTTTTTTCTTCTTTTTTTAGAGTATTTACTATACAATCAAAAGAACTAGGATAATTATATTTGTTCTATCGACTGACCTAGCAGACAAGCCGAGACAATAGAACTTATTTCCGTAGGAGGAAATTATGGCAAATTCGACATTTAGTGGGCCAGTACGGTCCGAAAATGGTTTTAAAACCATTGATGTAGCAACATCAACAGGAGCCATCACTGATGGTTTAGTAATTAACGCAGATGGTAATATCTTTACTGATGATGGTGGACACGTTCAATACGCAGCAGCAACAGGATATGGTCCAGCCGATTTTATCGTAGGTAAAGGTGGTTCTCAATATGGAACAGTTGACCCGTTTACTTCAGGGCTTACTCAATTATTTCCATTAGGCAGCAGATTACTTTACGGTAATACTGTTTTTGCTTATGGTCGATTAGCAGCAACAGCTATTACAGCAGGTAAATGTGTAACTCACGCTGCTTCAATAGCACATCACTTTGATTTAACTCCAACCGCAGGTGTCGCTGCTGGTGAAACTGCAATTTCAGTTGAAACCGCAGGTACAGACATTACGCTAAATCAATACGCTAATGGTTATCTATATGTAAATGATGCCGCTGGTGAAGGTCAAATGCTTAGAATTAAATCTAACCCAGCACATGACCATTCAGCAGATCCATCAATAGTTATTACTTGTTATGATGATTTAGCAACTGCAATAACAACATCTTCAAGAATTACATTAATTCCTGATCCACGCAGTGGGCAAATTGTTCAAGCCGCTACCACTACAGGCGCTACACTAGGTGTAACTGTTGTCGATATGGCAGCAAGTGCTTATGGTTGGTTTGCAGTATCAGGTCCACAAGCTGTATTAACTTCAGGTACATTAGTTGTGGGCAACCATGCAGTGCCTTTAGGTGCAGCAGGAGCAGTAGGGCCAGCAGCAGGAGATGTAATACAAGTGATTGGTACAGTTATGATTGTTAATGTAACGACTGACTACTCACTAATTAACCTTACAGGTATTATTTAAGGGGTAACTTATGGCTAGATCAGATGTAAAAGCGGTCACTATAACCGCAGACACAGTAGCCTTAGATGCAGATGGAATCTCCGCAGCAGCGAGTGTCGGAAATAACGCAGCACTTACTATAGGTGGTGCGTTAGCTGACGGTGGTTCTGTCACACTCAGTCATGGGAGGGTAGTTACTATCCTCTCGGCTGGGAATGACGCAGCTAAATCGTTTACAGTCACAGGGACTGATATTAATGGGGATGCTCAAACCGAGTCCATTACAGGTGCTAATGCTGGTACAGCTACTGGTACTAAATACTTTTTAACTATATCGGG
>ENA-ORXF01002213-ORXF01002213.1-marine-metagenome-genome-assembly--contig:-NODE-2213-length-11809-cov-140.514235_pt1 | contig 11809 bp, 6 predicted proteins | sample MGYA00237864_ERZ511476 | MGnify/ENA primary metagenome ERZ511476 (study PRJEB26306, sample SAMN06343908) | marine metagenome | isolation source: coastal waters | place: Atlantic Ocean: West Antarctic... | reverse complement strand
TCTTTGTTATTAGACCAAAAACAAACCTCTAACAATCTTGCTAAAGAAAGGTTTGAAAATTATAAAAAACAACCATTAAAGTTTGATTTTCCAAGTAATTTTAATGGACAAATTCCTGTAATAGACAAATCAATAAGTAGACCAAAAGCTGCTATAATTAGAGAAAAAGGAAGTAACAGTGAGAGAGAAATGGCTAATGCAATGTATTTAGCTGGTTTTGATGTAAAGGACATACACATGACAGATTTAATCTCTGGTAGAGAAAACTTAGAAGAAATTCAATTTATAGGAGCTGTAGGTGGATTTTCTAACTCTGACGTACTTGGGTCTGCAAAAGGATGGGCAGGAGCATTTAAATACAATCAAAAAGCCAGATCTTCCTTAGAAAATTTCATGAAAAGAGAAGATACTCTATCAGTTGGAATATGTAACGGCTGTCAGCTATTTATGGAATTAGACTTAATTAATCCTGAGCATAAGAATCATGGAAAAATGACTTTTAATGATTCTAATAAACATGAAAGTGCATTTACATCAGTATGTATTCAGAAAAATAATTCAATAATGCTTTCAAACTTAGAAGGTGCTAATTTAGGTGTATGGATTAGTCATGGAGAAGGTAAATTCAAATTACCCCATAAAGAAGAAGAATATAATATAGTAGCAAAATACACTTATAACAACTACCCTTCAAATCCAAACGGATCTGACTATAATACAGCAATGTTGTCTGATAAATCTGGAAGACATTTAGTTACAATGCCTCATATTGAGAGATCTATATTTAAATGGAACTGGGCAAATTATTTAGATGGCAGGAACGATGAAATTTCTCCATGGATTAAGGCATTCACAAATGCTAAAAATTGGATAATCAATAACGAGTAATATTTACCATAAACTCATTACTTAACACACATAAATGAAAAAAATTTTAGTTGTATTAATTGCCTTATATTTCACAAATTCATTCTCAAATAATAAAGAATTATATCATCGCGTTAAAATAGAATATAATAATTCTCTAGAATTCAATATGCTAATTAACTCTGGGATAAGTATAGATCATGGTATTCATAAAAAAAATGAGTATTTCGAGTCTGATTTTTCTGAATCTGAAATTGTTTTATTAAATCAGTTAAATTTTGATTATTCAATTGTAATTAATGATGTCTCTTCCTATTATAGAAATAGAAATAATCCAAACCATAAAGATTACGTATCAGTTAGTGAATCAAAAAATTCTAATTGCGATACAGGGGAAAGCTTTTCATATACAACTCCGCAAAATTATAATATAAAAGATGGAAATGACTTTGGCGGCTTTTATACTTATTCAGAAATGCTAGAAGAGCTAGATGAAATGAATCAGCTATTTCCAAACTTAATATCAATAAGGAGTAATGTGAAAGATGAAAGTATATCTTCAGAACCACATCCCCATCAAACCTATGAAGAAAGATTTTTACAATGGGTGAAGATTTCAGATAACCCAAACACAAATGAAAATGAACCTGAAGTTTTATATACAGCTGTTCATCACGCTAGAGAACCTGCATCATTACAGCAACTTGTATTTTATATGTGGTACTTATTGGAAAACTATGAGACTGACCAAGAAATTAAAGATATAGTTGATAATACTGAATTATATTTCATCCCATGTGTTAACCCAGACGGTTATATTTATAACGAAACTGATGAACCACAAGGAGGTGGGATGTGGCGAAAAAACAGGTTTAATACACACGGGGTAGATAACAATAGAAACTATTCATACATTGATAATAATGGAAATGAAGTATGGAATACAGCAGGAACTTCCAATAATACCGGAAATGACACCTATGCAGGATCAGAACCTTTTTCAGAGTCTGAAAATAGTGCAATCAGGTATTTTGTTGAAAACAATGATTTTAAGCTAGCTCTAAACAACCATTCCTACAGTAATTTACTATTATATCCTTTTGGTTATGATTATAACCAGCTTACTGAGGATAATGAAGTGTTTGAAAATATATCTAGTTTACTAGTCCAGGAAAATGGTTATGAGAATATTCTTAGTTCCGAACTGTACCCCGCAGCTGGAGATAGTGATGATTTTATGTACGGAATGTTAACAACAGAAAGCGGTGGAACTAGAGATAAAATATTTGCAATGACCCCCGAAATAGGTTCTTCTTTTTGGCCAGCCGCATCATCAATTGAAGATCTGTGTAAAGAAATGGTTTTTTTAAATCTAAATGCTGCAAGATTAGTCAATAATTATGCAATACTAAATGAAACCTCTTTATACACAATTGAAGGGCTGTCATTTAACAGCACTTATGATTTACAAAGGTTAGGTATTAGTGAGCCTGGAGATTTTAGTGTGAGTTTTGTTCCAATTTCAGAAAACATATCATCAGTTGAGGCTATTAATTATCATAACCAGTTAGATCTAGGAGAAACAATTGAAGATTCATTTTTAATTACTTTAAACAGTGATATTAATATTGGTGATGATGTTTCCTATAAACTAGTTTTGAATAATGGATCATTTGATAAGGAATATATAATAACAAAAATATTCGGAGAATACTCTGCTATATTTACTGATTCGGAAAATGATTTTTCAGATAATTGGTCTACAAACTCTAACAATTGGGCTCTCACAAATGAAGACTACTTTAGTGCTGGCACATCCATCACAGATTCACCCGATAGTAATTACTATAATAATCAGAATTCTACTATAACTCTGAGTGAAGAAATTGATTTAAGTGGATATACTTATGCTGAAATAACATTCAATGCCAAATGGGAAATTCAAAGTAATTTTGATTATGTACAGTTGGAAGTTTCAACAGATAATGGTGATTATTGGATACCTCAATGTGGGATATATACTCAAAGTGGTGGTGGAAATCATCAAAACGCATACAATGAACCACTCTACTCAGGTAATCAAGATGATTGGGTTCAAGAAAAAATTTCTCTTACTGATTATTTAGAGGAATCTATATTAATTAGATTTAAAATAGTTACAAATGGGTTTGGTAGAAGAGATGGGTTTTTCCTTGATGATTTAGAAATTAATGGAATTTCTAATCAGTTAAATTTAAACGGTAATGTTAACAAGTTAACCTACTTATACCCTAACCCAGTAAGTAACATTCTAAATATAAATACAGACCTTACAGACTATACAGTTGAAATATATACTATTTCTGGACAATTAATAAAAACTGATGAAAATATCAAAACATTTGACTTTAGTAATTTTAACTCTGGTTTATACATATTAAAACTAATTACAAATACTGGTTATAAGGTTTTCAAAATAATTAAGTAACTAGTTTATTCTTAATTAGTTCTTTCACTCACTACAATATACTATGCATGCATAATATTTACTATTTACTATGCATGCATAGTATGTTTTTGTTATATTTGATTTTATATAGATAATAAAATTTAGAATGAAAGATAAAACAATAGATTATGTGTTGAGAACCACATGGTTAGCTGTAAAGAAAATGTATAATGAAGATGCTACTAACTATGACTCAACAATGGCTACTGGTTTTACATTACTCAGTATTGATCCTGGAAAAGGCACGCCTTCAACCTCGTTAGGTCCAAAAATGGGGATTGGTGTTAATAGTTTGTCGAGAATATTATCATCGATGGAGCTTGAAGGATTAATAAAAAGAAAACCTAATCCAGATGACGGAAGGGGAGTTCTAGTTCATCTGACTAAATTTGGAATAATTAGTAGAGAAAAAGCTAGAGAAAGAGTTTTAATGTTTAATAATGCTATATCAAATAATATTAACAAAGAAAAAATTGAATCTTTCTTTGAGGTTACAGAGTTAATCAACAACTTAATAGGAAATAAATTAATATTTACAGAAAATAAAGAAAATGCAAAATAGAAAAATAAATAAAATTGCAGTAATAGGATCTGGAATAATGGGAAGTGGTATAGCATGTCATTTTGCAAATATTGGAGTAGAAGTTCTTTTACTAGATATAGTTCCTAGAGAATTAAACGATAAAGAAAAAGCAAAAGGATTAACATTAGAAAATAAAGTAGTTCGTAATCGGTTAGTGAATGATGCATTAATAGCATCATTAAAGTCAAAACCTTCACCTATTTACAATCAAAAATTTTCAAATAGAATTACAACAGGTAATTTAGAGGATGACTTACATTTAATTAAAGATGTTGATTGGGTTATGGAGGTAGTCGTAGAACGATTAGATATTAAAAAAACTGTTTTTGAAAAAATTGAAAAATACAGAACTCCAGGCACATTAATTACATCTAACACATCTGGAATACCTATAAAATTCATGAATGAAGGTAGAAGTGAAGACTTTCAAAAGCACTTTGCTGTAACCCACTTTTTTAATCCTCCAAGATATTTAAAATTATTCGAAGTTGTACCAGGACCAAACTGTGATCAATCAGTTACAGATTTTTTAATGATGTACGGAGATAAATTTTTAGGTAAAACATCAGTATTAGCGAAAGACACTCCTGCATTTATCGGCAATAGAATTGGGATTTTTAGTATCATGAATCTATTTCACATTGTTAAAGAAATGGGATTAACAATTGAAGAGGTAGATAAGTTGTCTGGCCCTGTTATAGGTCGACCGAAATCTGCAACTTTTAGAACAATTGATGTGGTTGGGTTAGATACATTAGTTCATACAGCAAACGGAGTAAAAGAGAATTGTCCTAACGATGAGATGAGAAGTCAATTTGAGATTCCTCATTTTGTAAATACAATGATGGAAAATAAATGGTTAGGTAGTAAAACAAAACAAGGCTTTTACAAAAGAATTGTTAATGCAGATGGTAAAAAAGAGATTTTATCTTTAGACTTAAACACTCTTGAATACAGGACTAAAAAACGTGCAACATTTCCTACTTTAGAATTAACAAAAACAATAGATAATGTTGGAGATCGATTTAAAGTCTTAATACAAGGCAAGGATAAAGCTGGTGAGTTTTATAGAAAATGTTTCGCTGCTTTATTTGCATACGTACAAAATAGAATTCCAGAAATTTCAGATGAGTTATATAGAATTGATGATGGTTTAAGGGCTGGATTTGGTTGGGAACATGGACCTTTTCAAATTTGGAATGAAATTGGTGTAGAAGCTGGAGTAGAGTTAATGAAATCAGAAGGAAAAGAACCAGCAGGATGGGTGGTAGAAATGTTAAAAAAAGGAGAAACTTCTTTTTATACGATCAAAGATGGAACCTCTTATTATTATGATATTCCTACTAGAGCACAAGTTAAAAAGCCAGGACAAGATTCGTTTATAATATTAGATAACATCAGAAAAAACACTGAAGTGTTTAAAAACTCTGGTGTTTCTTTACAAGATATTGGTGATGGAATTTTAAATCTAGAGTTTCGTTCTAAAATGAATACAATTGGTGAAGATGTTCTAATAGGCCTTAATAAGGCTATCGATATAGCAGAAAAAGATTTTCAAGGTTTAGTTGTAGGTAATCAAGCTCCAAATTTTTCAGTTGGAGCAAATATTGGAATGATATTTTTAATGGCTGGAGAACAAGAGTATGACCAGCTAGATACAGCTATAAAATATTTTCAAGATTCTATGATGCGAATGCGTTATTCTTCAATCCCTACTATTGCTGCTCCTCACGGTATGGCTTTAGGCGGTGGTTGTGAAATTTCTTTACATGCAGATAAAGTTGTTGCAGCAGCAGAAACTTATATGGGATTAGTTGAGTTTGGTGTCGGTATAATTCCTGGTGGTGGGGGTTCTAAAGAAATGGCATTAAGAGCTTCAGATTCATTTCATAAAGGAGATGTTGAGTTGAATATTTTACAGGAAAATTTTCTAACCATCGGCATGGCTAAAGTTTCTACTTCCGCTTATGAAGCATTTGATTTAGGACTGCTCCAAAAAGGAAAAGATATTGTTATTGTAAACAAAGAACGTCAAATAGCTACCGCAAAAGCACATGCGAAATTAATGGCTGAGAGTGGTTATACTCAACCTGTTAGCCGAAAAGATGTGAAAGTATTAGGAAAACAAGCTTTAGGAATGTTCTTAGTAGGAACTGATTCTATGCAAGATTCGAAATACATTTCAGAACACGATAAAAAAATAGCCAATAAGTTAGCCTATGTAATGGCTGGAGGAGACTTATCTGAACCAACAATGGTTTCAGAACAATACTTGTTAGATATAGAAAGGGAAGCATTTTTATCTTTGTGTTCAGAGAGAAAAACACTAGAACGTATCGAACACATGTTAAAAACTGGTAAACCATTAAGAAACTAAAAGTTATGAAAACAGCATACATAGTAAAAGCATATAGAACAGCAGTTGGAAAGGCACCCAAAGGAGTTTTTCGATTTAAACGTGCAGATGAGTTGGGTGCAGAAACCATTCAACATATGATGAAAGAATTACCAAACCTTGATGTAAAACGCATAGATGATGTTATAGTCGGAAATGCTATGCCTGAGGGCTCACAAGGCTTAAATATGGCCCGATTTATATCTTTAATAGGATTAAAATCAGTAGATGTGCCTGGAGTAACTGTGAATCGTTTTTGTTCTTCAGGATTAGAAACAATTGGTATGGCTGCTGCAAAAATTCAAGCAGGTATGGCAGAGTGTATTATTGCTGGTGGATCAGAAAGTATGAGCTCAGTTCCAATGACAGGCTATAAACCTGAATTGAATTATAACACTATTAAATCTGGTCATGCAGATTATTATTGGGGAATGGGGAACACTGCAGAAGCTGTTGCTAATCAGTTTAATATATCTAGAGAGGATCAAGATGAGTTTGCTTATAATTCTCATATGAAAGCGTTAAAAGCACAAGCAGAAAATCGTTTTCAAGATCAAATAGCTCCAATAGATATAGAAGAAATTTATTTAGATCAAAATGGTGAAAAATCTACTAGAAAATATACTGTAACTAAAGATCAAGGACCTAGAGAAGGGACTAGTATCGCTGCCTTAAACAAATTACGTGCGGTATTTGCAGCTGGAGGAAGTGTAACTGCTGGTAATTCTTCACAAATGAGTGATGGAGCTGCTTTTGTAATGGTTATGAGTGAAAAGATGGTAAAAGAGTTAAATATAGAGCCCATAGCTAGAATGGTTAATTATGCAGCTGCAGGAGTCGAGCCACGAATAATGGGTATTGGACCTGTTGCCGCTATTCCAAAAGTTTTAAAACAAGCTGGATTGCAACAGAAAGATATTGAGTTAATTGAGCTAAACGAAGCTTTTGCATCCCAATCTTTAGCTGTAATGCGTGAATTAAACTTAAACCAAGAAATCGTGAATGTTAATGGTGGTGCAATAGCACTTGGTCACCCCTTAGGTTGTACAGGAGCAAAATTATCTGTCCAATTATTTGATGAAATGCGTAAAAGAGATATGAAAAATAAATACGGAATGGTAACAATGTGCGTAGGTACTGGTCAAGGTGCAGCAGGCATATTTGAATTTTTAAACTAAATAAATGAAGACAAAAAATAACATAATTAAAGGTGGTGAGTTCATCGTTAAAGAAACTAAAGCATCAATGGTCTTTACACCAGAAGATTTTACTGAAGAACACATAATGATGCGTGATTCGGTGAGAGAATTTAATGAACGTGAGGTAATACCATTTAGAGCTAGATTTGAAAAAAAGGATTATCAATTAACAGAGTCTGTCATGAAGAAGGCTGGTGAAATGGGGTTTCTAGGGATAGCTGTCCCAGAAGAATATGGCGGAATGGGATTAGGTTTTGTTTCAACCATGCTAGTGTGTGATTATATATCAAGTGGTAGTGGATCTTTTAGTACAGCATTTGGTGCACATACTGGAATTGGAACAATGCCTATAACTTTATATGGAACAGAAGATCAAAAACTAAAATATGTACCAAAATTGGCTTCAGGTGAATGGTTTGGATCATATTGTTTAACTGAACCAGGTGCAGGAAGTGATGCTAATTCTGGTAAGACCAGTGCTACACTTTCTGAAGATGGAAGTTCTTACAAGATTAATGGACAGAAAATGTGGATTTCTAATGCAGGATTCTGTAGCCTATTTATAGTTTTTGCAAGGATTGAAAATGATAAAAACATAACTGCTTTTATTGTTGAGAATAACAGTGAAAATGGAATAACTATGGGAGAAGAAGAGCAAAAGCTTGGAATAAGAGCCTCTTCTACTAGACAAGTATTTTTTAATGACACTGAAGTTTTAAAAGAGAATATGCTTGCAAAACGAGGTGAAGGGTTCAAAATCGCAATGAATTCTCTAAATGTTGGTAGAATTAAGTTAGGTGCAGCTGGTGTAGATGCTCAAAAAAGAGTAATAACTTCAGCAGTTGAATATGCAAATAATCGAAAACAATTTAAAAAAAGTATTTCTGAATTTGGAGCGATAAAATATAAAATTGCAGAAATGGCTGCAAATACTTACGCAGGTGAATCTGCTTGTTATAGAGCTGCAAAAAATATAGAAGACAACATCTCTAACTTAATAAGCAGTGGTAAATCTCACCAAGAGGCAGAACTTGAAGGAGTAGAAGATTTCGCGATAGAATGCTCTATTTTAAAAGTAGCTGTTTCTGAAGATGTTCAAAATACTGCTGATGAAGGTCTTCAAATATTTGGTGGAATGGGATTTTCTGAGGAAACTCCAATGGAATCAACATGGAGAGATGCAAGAATTGCTAGAATATACGAAGGAACGAATGAAATAAATCGAATGGTTTCAGTTGGGATGCTTCTTAAAAAAGCGTTTAAAAAAGAAATTAACCTAAAAAGTTCTATGGAGAAACTAAAATATGATTTTTTTGGTTTATCCTTTCTAAATAAAAAAAATTACTCCGGCCCGTTAAGTACTGAAAAAAAGAACATTGACAATTTAAAATCTGTTTTCTTAATGATATTAGGTAGTTCATTAAAAGATAAAATAGATTTAGAAAAAAATCAACAACTTTTACTATGCCTGTCTAATATATTAATTGAAGTATATATGGCTGAATCAACTATTTTAAGAACAGAAAAAAATATAACTAATAAAAGCAGTAATCTAGAAACTAAGAAAGCACTAAGTAAAATTTATTTATATAACGCAAATGATATTGTTTCAAAGAATGGGAAAGAGGCTATAAACCTTATTTCTAGTGGGTACAAAATGAATCAAATGCATAAAATATTAAACAAAAAGGTAAGTTCTAACAAAGGAGTAAATGTTATAAAACTAAGAAATTATGTTTCTGACAAATTCAGTAATGAAAATAAATACTTTCTATAAATGAGATTATTAAGTTATTGTTTAATATTCGTTTCAATTATATCATTTTCTCAAACAGATTCGGAAATTCATTTGTTAGAGATTGTGGTAACTAGCGATAAAGTTCAAGTTTTAGGTTCAAAGATAATTTCAAGTTCAATTGGATATCACAATCAACCTAGTTTTACAAATAACAATAAGCTGCTTTTCTCTAGTGAAAGAGATAATCAAAATGATATAGCTGAATACAACATAAAGAATAATAACAACAAACTTAAGTTCATAACATCAACATTTACAAGTGAGTACTCCCCTATTCAATATAAAAAAAATAAAGTTACCGCAGTAAGTTTAGATAAAAATGGAGTTCAATATTTACGTATTTATGATATTAAAAAAAATACTTTTAAAGTCCCATTTGATGATAAAGTAATTGGATATTATAATTATTCAAAAAAAATAAAAGATCTAATAATTTCTTCAGTTCTTGAAAACAACGAGTTGGTACTATACAGTTCTAATATAAAAACAAAAAAGCACATATATATAGACAACAATACAGGTAGGTCAATTCACCATATTCCTAATAAATTTAATGAGGAAAAGTTTAGTTACATTTCAAAAAAGGATACCATATGGAAAATAAAGTATGTTGATTTAACAACTTATAAAACAGGATTCATAGCTAATACATTAGATAACAACGAAGATATTTGCTGGTTAAAAGACGGGTCAATAATAACGTCTAAAAATGATAAGCTTTATAAATTCAATCCCAAAACAGACAAAAAATGGATTGAGATTTGCAACTTAAGTGAATATGGAATTAATAATATTTCTAGAATTGCCATCAATCCTAATAATGATAAATTAGCATTAGTTAATTCTAAATAATATATTTATACAATTATTATTTAATCCTAAATCCTCATCATGAAATATCAGTTCCCTAAGTTATTTTTGGTTTTATTATTTTTAACATCCTCTATTTTTTCTCAGGAATTCTCAATTGATTTATTAAAAGATATTAATCCTAGAAATATTGGTCCGGCTGGAATGTCTGGTAGAGTAACATCAATCGATGTAGTGCTTAACAATACTGATATTATGTATGCGGGTACCGCATCAGGTGGATTATGGAAATCAGAATCTGGTGGCATAAAATGGGTACCTATTTTTGATAACGAGTTAACAGCTTCGATTGGAGCAGTGAAGATTCAACAATCTAACCCGAGTGTGATTTGGGTGGGTACAGGAGAAGGGAACCCTAGAAATAGTTTAAATGGAGGTTTTGGAATATATAAATCAATTGATGGAGGTAAAACATGGATTGAAAAAGGTTTAAAAGAAACAAGACATATTCACCGAATACTAATCGATCCTACAAATCCGAATATAATTTATGTTGGAGCTATAGGCTCACCATGGGGAGAGCACAAGGAAAGAGGTGTTTATAAATCGTTAAATGGTGGTGATAGCTGGGAGAAAATATTATTTACAAATAATAAATCTGGAGCTGCAGATTTGATAATGGATCCAACAAATCCAAATAAACTTATAGCAGCCATGTGGGAACACAAAAGAGATCCATGGTTTTTTAACTCTGGAGGGGAAGGATCGGGATTACATATCACATATAATGGAGGAAAAACATGGAAGAAACTATCAAATAAAGACGGATTACCTGAAGGTGATTTAGGTAGAATTGGTGTTGCCATTGCTCCTAGCAGTCCTAATATTGTTTATGCTTTAATAGAGTCTAAAAAGAATGCACTTTATAAAAGTGAAGATGGTGGAGATAATTGGAAAAAAATAAATGACAAACCAGGAATAGGGAATAGACCATTTTACTACTCTGAAATTTATGTAGACCCTACAAATGAAAACAGATTGTATTCAGTATTTACTTATATAAATGTAAGCGAAGATGGGGGTAAAAATTTCAAACAATTAATGCCTGCTTATAGAGTTTCCAACGGAGTTCACCCTGATCATCACGCTTGGTGGATACACCCTGAGAATGGAAAGTTTATGATTGACGGTAACGATGGAGGTCTAAATATAACTAAGGATGGTGGTAAATCATGGAGGTTTGTTGAAAACTTACCTGTAGCACAATTTTATCATATAAACGTTGATAACGAGTATCCTTATAATGTGTACGGAGGTATGCAAGATAATGGATCATGGAGAGGCCCAGCATATGTTTGGAAAGATCAAGGTATAAGAAATTCTTATTGGCAAGAGATCTCATTTGGAGATGGTTTTGACGTAGTTCCAGATAAAGATGACTCTAGGTTTGGCTGGACAATGAGTCAACAGGGTTATGTAAGTCGATACGATTGGAAAACAGGGAATAATTATAGTGTACAACCGACTCATCCAGACGGAATTACAGATTTGAGGTTTAACTGGAATTCAGCAATTAATCTTGATCCATTTAACAACAATACGTTATACTTTGGTAGTCAATTTGTTCATAAATCCAATGATAAAGGCTTAACATGGACAATTATATCTA
>ENA-ORXF01002212-ORXF01002212.1-marine-metagenome-genome-assembly--contig:-NODE-2212-length-11815-cov-3.931164_pt1 | contig 11815 bp, 5 predicted proteins | sample MGYA00237864_ERZ511476 | MGnify/ENA primary metagenome ERZ511476 (study PRJEB26306, sample SAMN06343908) | marine metagenome | isolation source: coastal waters | place: Atlantic Ocean: West Antarctic... | reverse complement strand
GGACAAGGACAAGGACAAGGACAAGGACAAGGACAAGGACAAGGACAAGGACACCGAGAATGACAATGACAACGACCAAGAGAACGACCGCGACGAGGCAGCCGCAAAAGCCAAGCGTGTGCTCGAGATGGCCATCACTATTGTAGAACAGACCACGACACTCACGAAGCTCGAGAACATGGTGCGCGCGATGCACGACGAGCTCAACCGCACAGACGAGGCCACCGGCGAGCTGTACGGCGTGTCCCGTCTCGGGCCCACGGAGAAGGTGTTCCTCTTCGAGCTGCTCGCCCACCACAAACAACTCCGCGAGAAGATTTCGGTGCTCGAGGAGGACAGACTCCAACTCTCACAGGCGCTGGAGGACCAGCAGCACGAGCAAGTGCGCGCACTCGAGGCCTTCAAAATACAACACAACACACAACACGAGGCGCTCGTTCTGCAGGCGACAACGCAGCACGAAACCCACAAGACCCAGCAGCAGGCGCGCCTCCTCCAGGCGGCAGTCCAACACGAAACCCTGCAGGCCCAATACGAGGTGCGCGTGCTGCAAGTCGAGGCCGAGCACGAAGCCACCAAGACACATGAGAAGAGGCGCGCGCTGCAGGCCGCGGCCGACCACGACACGCGCATGCTCAAAGCGCTTGAGGAACACGAAGCGCACCGCGCACACGAGACCGCGCGCGTGCAGCAGGCCGAGGCCGAACACAACGCGCACGTCCTGCAGACCACGGCCGAACACAACGCGCACGTCCTCCAGACCACGGCCGAACACAACGCACACGTCCTCCAGACCACGGCCGAACACAACGCACAGAAGGAGGTGCACGAAGCGCGCATGCTGCAAGCAGTGGCACACCACGACGCGTACGAGTTGCAGGCGGCAGCGGAGCGCGACGCCAAGTACGCACAGCACCAGACGCGCATGGCGCACGAGGCGGACGAGCATGAAGCCTACAAGACACGGGCCGCAGCAGAGATCGAGGCCTACACCACACACGCGGTAGCGGAACAGCAAGCCCAACACACACAACACGAGTCGCGCATGCTCCACGCGCAGCAGGCTTTCGAGGCGTACACTGCCCAGACAGCGGCAGACACAGCGGCGGCCAAAGCACAAGCCCTCGCAGACCTCGAGACGTGCAGCACACAAGCGGCGGCAGACGAGCACACCCGCAAGGCACAGGCAGCGACCGAGCAAGCAGCACTCGCGCAACACCACCACCAAGCACATACACAGCGTCTCGAGCAGTACACCCGCGAGGCTGAAGCCGCCACCGCCCTCGCAGAGCAGATCCAACACGAACACGAGGAACGCGCGCGCGGCCTTGCCCATGACATCTGCGCCGCCGAGACCGCGCTGCTCGAAGCGCAGCACGCGACACAAGCGTACAACGCCGAGGCGGCCGCGGATGTTTGCAAGGCTGCCGCCGCGCTGGACGACATGCACAGCAAGGTTGCGCACATGACCGACGCGCTCGCTTGCGAGGCCAACCGCCACGACGCGCTGTGCGAGGCCAGCGCAAGCGTCGCGGCAAGGACCGCCGCTGCCGAGGACGAAGTCGTCAACACCGCCGCCGCCATCACAGAGAGCACGGCGGCTCTGGCCGCCGTGCGCCTCGACATCAAGGACCTCGCCGCCCGCAAGACATTCCTAGCCGGGCACGTCAAAACACTCGAGACGGTCATCGCCACGCTCGGCACAAAGTATGCCGACTTTTCCCGCTACACCACACAGCAACACACGTGCGACGGCGACGGCGACGGGGAGTGCAAAAAGGCCAACACATACGTATTCGAGATGACGGCGCTCGTCGAATCCATGCTCGAGGATCTGCACTCCAAGCTCGATCTCAAGACAAAGCTCATGGTGTCGCTCCTCAAGAACAGCGACGTCGCCTCGCTCGCGTAGCGCGTGTCTCTGTATTTTCTTTGCCTGTATAATAAAAATGCACAGTCGCTCGAAGCCGGACACTCCTGTGTGCTCTGTCGTTCTGTCGGGGGTGTGGTGTGTGGCAACGAGTGTGCTGGCATACACACATACAATCCAAAAAGTTTGCCATGGCATGTTTACTTTTTATGGCTCTAGTGGTACACGAACCCTGGCAGCAGGTTGCAAAACGGCCCTGGGTTGTTGGCTGGACCCGCGCGCGTCTGCGCTTCAACGGCGGGACTTGCGCACCACTCGGCGGCGAATAAGCGCCGGCATGTTGCGGAACGGCTCCCAGGTAGTGTGCGATGCAGCATATCCAGTCCATTGCACGAGAACCATCTTCCGCGCGCCGCTCCCCTTGCTCTTCAACACCTTGTCTACTTCGTAAAGCACTACGCCGTTGCGTCGCCGGATGGGCGCGGGTGGCATCTCAGGGCCCTGCGTCTCGGGGGGCCTGCTCATGTCGAAGACGCGCACAGTCCTGTCCCCCGACGCTGTAAAGTGTACGTTGACTAGCGCGATGCGAATGTTGGTACCTGCCCCGAAGTACGCGCGTGCACAGGCCAAGTACCCAGAGCACTGCGTACGGACTCGCGCGGGAACGTTTTCCACGCTTCGCATATCGCGTAGCGTCTTGAGCTCGAGGATGAGCACCTCGCGCTCGCCGGTGCTGGTTTTCTCTACTATGATTACATCATATCTGTTGAAACCAGCAAAAACGTCGTCGCGCACTACGGGCAGTACTACCTCTGTTTGGCAATTCACGCCAAGGTTGTGGAGCTCTATACACAAGATTGTTTGGAGTATTTTCTCTGTGTAATGTCCCTGCAACTTCTCAGTCGCTTGTTCGACAAGAGTCTGCAGCGCGGCAACCGAAATCATACCTCTGGATTGTATGGAAGGTTTGCACAATGCGCGAGCGCAGCGCACACTATGTGCATGTGTTTTCTGTTTTATTTTTTTGGAAATCGAAACAAAACCCATCACCCTAAACCCCTCGCCTACATGCACACGCATTCTCTAAAATCGAAGCCAAAGCAATTCTGCAAATCTGAGGTCTGAAGGGGTACCGACATTCAACGACTTGTTCTGTGCCATGATGACAGCACGCAAATCGGACTATACCAACTCTGCTCAGAGTCTCGTTGTCTGGCGCGTACGCTGACCGCATTTTTAGCATTTGTGTAGTATATAGGGCGATCCGCGCACGACGCCTGTACAAATCCAAATGTGCGACGACGGAGACGAGGACTACACCGACGCCCCTACGAACAGCCACCCACAACCGGCACACGACTACGCAGCACAGTCTGGCGCGGCGCACGACTACGCGGCACACGCTGGCGCGGCGCACGACTACGCAGCACAGTCTGGCGCGGCGCACGACTACGCGGCACACGCTGGCGCGGCGGGACCTTGGAGCCAGGCGGTGTACGCGCCGTGCGCCGAAACACACGGGCTGCTCGCGGAGCCGATGGCGGGGTATTTCAGCGAGCAGAGCGAGGGCGGACGGGGGTGGTATTTGACGTGCCCAAGCATTGGCGTAGATGTGGGCTCGGTTAGCAGATGCCTGATCCCGTGTGCCGTGCTGTGTCTGCTGCTGGGCGTGTGGATACAAAGCGATAGGTGGGTGTTGCTGGGCTGCGGCCTGTGCTTGCTGGCAACGGCCTTCTGCGTGCCCCTCAGCAGCGTGTTCCTCGGGCTTGCCGTGATCGTGTTCATATGGACAAGCTTTGGTCGGAAAGCGTACGATATTATACGGTTCAGTGTGAATGTGAACAACACGGCGAGCATGCTGCACAGGTCGGACATATAGAGTTCCCAGCAACGCTGCGAAACGATTTCCCATGAAACAATACAAGCAATCTCAAATCACGCGCTCACGACCCGCGCGCGGGTCGTCTCGTAGATGCAGACGATGCAAACCTCGCGAGGCAGCCCGCCCTCACCACGCGCTGCCACGCTGTCAAAGACCTCACGCGCACACAGCTCACAGATGAAGGATATCCGCCAGGTGTGGGCGCAGGCGTAGATGCGGGAGAGCACCTTGTTGCGCGTAAGTAGGAGGGTCTCGCGCGAGCACTCGAGGGCGACGCCCTCGTCCGAGAACACAGCGCGCTGAAGCAGGGCCATGCCGGCGTGCGCCCCGTCGGGGCTGGCGGGCTCAAAGTTGCGCGCCGTCACAACCACGCAGTGTTTGTTCTGCGCGCGGACTAGCGAGAGGTTTGCGTGTATCGCAGGGGGCGCGTGGTATGAAGCATACACCCCATCGACGCACACGACGAGCGTGTTGGGATCGCCAACATGGTCGTTGCCGTCGTCGTTGTCGACATGTGGGCGCGTGGCCATGGCATACGCGGCGACGTTCCAGGGATGGTCCGTGGTCGTGCGAAGGACGACACCGTACACCTCGATCAGCCGGCGGGTGGTCGCGACGGAGAGCTGCATGGTCACCAGCTCGTGCATTTCGTACATGGACAACAGGCCCTGCGGCGCGCCGGATTGCTGGCCGTCGAGGCGCAGGTACGAACACAAGGGCATCACCGCCTCGGACTGGCAGCACGTCCTCTCGTCGACGCCGTACGAGGTACAAACTGTCGTGCATTTGCATGTCGCCCCCCCGGTGCAATCGCCGACGACACACACGCGTGCCATGCACCGAATAAGGCCGTTGTGCATCAGCAATACACACGCCCCTTCCCCGAACCGGGATAGGATGTGCTCGTAAAACGGGAGAGGCACCCCCATGACACGGTTTTCGCACGCGAAGCGCAGCGCGGCACCGCCGCCGCCACCGCCACCGCCGTCGCCTGTAGGCGTGTGCCACGGTATATGGAACGTGAGCTGGTAATGCGTCGTGTCAGACGACAATCGGTTCGATTTCCTCGTTGTGGGTTGTGTCGTGTCGAACACGGGCTTGTGCAGTGCCAGCGGTTTTTTGTTGTGTTTGTCGGCATAGTGAAATTCGTAAGCATATGCGGCGTCCTTGTGTGTGTGGATAAACTGCATGGTGATGGGTGCAGATAGCGTAGTCTGATTGACCCAATCAGGTTCACCGGGGGCGGCAGGAACTGCGGTGCCAAACTTGTAGACCACACAGCCTACCTCCATCACACACAAGAAATCAGCCACGTTCGCCGCGGCGGGGGGCACAACACACGTGCAAGCGAGGGCATGGCTGCGTATCTGCAGGAAGAGGACTCCGGCGACCGCCGCGTCGCTCTGATACATATCAACGAGGTCCTGCTTGCTGTCCGTGAAGGACTTTGTGTTGTCGAAGAGCACAGGACTCGTGGGCGCCCCGGGCACATCGTCGAGCACAAGACCGACGTGTTCCTTCACGCGCAGGTCCTTGTAGTTGTAGTAGCGCGCCTGAGCGCGGCGGAGGACGCCGTCCACATCCGCGGTGTGCGACCGCGCACGGATGTATGCAAAGCCCGTGCTGCCATGGCGACGGATCAGTATGTTGCGCCCGGGCGTATAGTTCGCCGGAGCGCCAACCGCGAGGTACCACGGACACACGCTCTGTCCCGCGGTCTCGGAGCGGAAGTCGCCTCCCGTGGCGTCGCTGCCCTCGAAGATGTAAACATTGACGCTGAACTTGTGGGCAAGACGGTCCATCGCGGCCGGCACGCTCAGCGCCTCTCCCATGAGCACCACGCAGTACGCGCGCAGCGTGCTCGAACAGCAGCACCCATCGTCCGGCCCACGGACGTCGAATAGCATGGCGTGCATGCGCACGCACGCGACGAGGCCGCTGTATATGTCACACCCCCTGCCCATGCCGCCGTCGCGCCCGAGCTCCCGCATCTGCAGTGTGTTCTCATGCAACGCCTCGCGGTTGCACAGGTCGTCGCAGGCAGCACCCGCAATCCGCGCAACGGGCGCGGACGTGGGCCGGTTGCATGCGAGCCACAGTCCGACGTTTGTGACGACGTCGTATCCGCGAGCGTGCCAATACGCGGTATATGAGCCTGGCGCGTACGCCGTCACTGCAGACAGCGAGTCTGTGTGCAACTTGGTGCACGCGTCCGCCAGACACAGCGCGCGCCTCGCAGCATCAGATGTGATGAGGTCGTCGATCTCAGCGAGCCACACCGCCATAGCGCTCGCGCGCGTCTGGGTGACGCGCGTTGGGTTGTGGTGTTGGCGGTCAAAGTCCAGCTGCGCAAAGCGCGAAAACGCCCCCAGCTTGCGCTGCGCGGCAGCCGAGACTGTGTCGGCCACAGGGGCCTTGCCACCCCGCCTTTTCGTAGACAGGCGTCGCGGCGGCATGGCGTGGTGGTCGCGGATGCCGAACTTGTTCACGACTGCGGGCCGCTGTAGAAACGTGTCGAGCCTCCCGATGCGCCCCCTGTGCATCATGACCGTGGACACCTCGAAGGTGTGCCGCGACGGGGTCTTGCGCACCACATACACACAAACCCGGGGCGCGCTCTGATTCTGTTCGCTGCGGCTGCGGGTCAGGATGGCCTGCAGTTCTAGCATCACGGTGTCCGCGCACTGGCACCACACCACGACGACCGACGACGTGGCGCCTTTCGACACATTCCACTGGCGGAAGAGCATCGCGTCCTCATCGTCGGGATCCCCCACGCCGTCACCGGAGAGCGGGCCGATGCGCTCGGGTGCGGTGGCTCTTGTTTTGGCGTGATACGCGCGGTACTGCATCGCCTTCGCGCTGTGGGTTTCGCGCATCAGCAACAAGTGTTCGACGTACGCGTGCACGCTGTCGAACTTGAGCGCACGCCGCACGTAGTCGGCCATGCGCAAGTATTCGGCCGTGTACTCTGACCCCGACACATCGACGCCCGAGATACACAACAATATGAGTGAGAAGATTCGTTCCGTGTAAAACAGGTCTGCGTCGGGGGGGGTGAGCTGCTCCCGCTGCGCAATGTGTCCGGCCACCACGTGCATGGCGTCGACGATCCCCGCGCATCCAAACGTCCACGTGACGGCCGCGGCGGCCGCCGTGAGAGGCGTTGTTCCGTCACTGTCCCCTGCCTGCTCGTTGTCATCTGCCTGCTCTTCCTCTGCCTGCTCTTCCTCGGCAGCTTTCGCTCGGGCATCGGCGACTACGTCTCTGCAGTTCACGGTCACCAGCCAGCCACATATGGGACGCCTGTATACAAGGCGACCGGTCTTTACGAGCTCTGCAAACCACCCCCGGCTGAACTTGCTCACGGGCTCGCGCACTTTGAGCTCGAGGGTGCGGTTGATTTCAATCAGGTTGCTCACAACATCAGGCCCGGTGCTGATCTCGTCACATACATCGAAATCCCCCCCATTCTGCAGGACGGTGGCTGCCCCGTACATTGCCTTGAACCCGGCAGTCTCAGTACCGCTTATCCATGTAGTTCCGGGGACCTGTGCATGCTTGCTGGCGACGGCGTCCATGTGTCGCTTGTACCTGTAGGCGTCACACGCAGACTTGATCGACCCTTTTCTGGCCATGAAGTGATCCACGTCGCTGCGGGACTCGCAATTGCAACAGAGGTTGTACTCGTGCTGTTCCTTGACGTCGGTCGACGTCCAGGTGTGGTATTTCAGACTGTGGTGCTCTGGGTCGTGTATCTTGTTCGAATACCGAGAAACCACGTAGACCGAATTCGGCTGGACGCTCGCGGGCGTCTGCGAGTGTGCCTGCAGATGTGCCTCCACATATGACATGGACATGTAGTCGAAGAGCACCAGCGCTGCGTCGTCGTGTATCTCGTTGTCCCCGACGGACGACAGCGCACCCACAACGACGCGCGAGGACAGACACGCGCGCATGCTCATCTCGAAGAAGTTCGCAGGGACGCCGTGCGCCTCGCGCACGAGCTTGCGCATGTCCTGCACCGTGTCGTTGGGGCTGACAAATACCGTGTGTTCGACGCCGTTCGCGGCACACACGCACCGGTAGCTCATCTTCAGTTTGCAGTACAGATGCCCGATAGTGCACAGACGCGCCGCGCACGCGACGGTGTCCATGACAGAGACGGCGGACGTGAGCCCCCCCGCGGCGCCGCGCTTGAAAAACAGCCACGAGCTGAGCGCAGGATAGTGTGTGAGAGCCTTGAGGAACTCGCGCACGCCGTTCCCGGACTGGACACCCCACGCGGCGGTGACGGTTGTGCGCGTCCTGCCGAGCTTAAGGTCGCGAAAGACAGAGATCTTGCTGATCTCGCTCCGCTTGTCGAGCTCGAGCTTACACGCCACGCCCACCGCGGCGGCCGCCGCGCGGCATGTGAACGTGTAAAACGAACGCTGCGACGCCCCGTACGCGCACCTCTCGAGCTCGACGAGCGCGGGGACGTTACACTTGTACAGCGCGAGCGTGTGCGCAAGCTCGACGGGCAGCGTGCGCCCCCCCGCCTCCGAGTCCACTCTGCTGAGCATGCCGCGCATCTCCGCGTTGGTCCCGGCGTAGCGCTCAGTCTCCACGTCGTCGGTGACGTCGGGCCGCGCGACGAGCGCCGGCGCGGGCAGCCGGCGCTGCGGGACGGACGCCCTGTTGAGCACAGACATACTCCCGTACGCCCGACACGGCTCGAACACGTAATACAGCTCGCACCAGAGCGCGACCACCCCCCCGTGGCTGCGCTTGTGCGAGGGCCTGACGCCCGACTGCCGGAGCGTGACCGTGCTGTCAAGAGGACGGTCTGTGCCCGAGCCCAGCAGCGGCACGCCGTCGCACACCAAGGTGAGCTTCGTGTCCTCGTTCTGTGTCAGGGATGCGAACTTGCCCGCCACGCGTCGGAACACAGGCTCATCGAGCGAGACGTCTGGGACTGTGAGCATCTCGCGCCGTCTGAAGACCGAGTCTGCGCTGGTCCACTCGTGTAGGTACAGCGTGAGGTGTGTGTCCGGGGGCGTCACACTGTGATGCAGTTTCGCAGCGGGGAGACATGCAGGTTCCAGGTCGGAGACGTGCGAGAGCCGGGCCGAGACGATTTCGCCTTTCACGGTGTGCCGTTCTACGACAACCAGCCTGTCGTGTATGGTCTTCCACACGCGCATAAACACACCCGAGTCCGATGTCGCAATGGACGGGGGGACGTTGCCCACCACCACCCCCATCGTAGCGTAATCGCACAGCCCCGTGGCGTTGACGACGCACACATCAGCGCGATTGTATATCTTGACGGGCATCATTCTGTGTGCGCTGGTATAGTACCTCTCGGTGTATCCTTCGTCCGTACGCTGCAGCTCCACCTTCATTTCGACTTTGTACTTGTCTGACAGAGAGAGCCGGAAAAAGTTGGCCACGTTCAAGATACGCACCGCATCGAAGTCCTTTGGGGCGATCTTGTGAGTTTTGATGGTGGCGGGGGGCGTTGTGCCCTCTTTGGCGGTCTGCAGCTCGCGTGCGACGATGCCAAGATGCTCATACACGAACGCGTGTTGCATGTCGTGCACGCGCTTGTCTGTGTCGACAGCCGCGGGCGAATTTGCCGAGTTGTCAATGTCATCTAGCTGCGGTGTCTTTACAGGCACCACTCTTTCTGCAGTCGTATGCTGCCCACTAGTGCCACGCACCCCAAGCGGTGCCCTGACCGGCTTGTGCTTGGCAGCCTCGACAGCATTGGCAGCCGCCTGCGCGGCAGCCTTCTTGACAGCATCGGCAGCATCGACAGTCTTCTTGAGAGTCAAGGCATCAGCGGCAGCAGCGGCAGCAGCGGCAGCAGCGGCAGCAGCGGTAGCAGCGGCAGCGGTAGCAGCGGTAGCAGCGGCAGCGGTAGCAGCGGCAGCTGCGGTAACCTCGGCATTCTTCTTGAGAGCCAAGGCATCAGCGGCAGCAGCGGCAACATCGGCATCTTTATTGACAGCCAAGGCGGCAGCGGCATCAGCGGCAACATCGGCATCCTTCTTGAGAGCCAAGGCAGCAGCGGCAGCATCGACAGCCTTTTTGGCATCCGTAACAGTAGTCGTCGTGCAATAAATACTACGCGGCGGGCCGTTGTAGTGCGGCATACATACGTAATTAATCGTGAGCGCTATACTCAAATGATTCATGATAAATAAACACACTGTGTTGAGTTGGATGTCAACCGGACCGCCACATGCCGATTCGCGTGAGACATACTCGAACAACTGCACCGAGCTTTTAAACTTCGCCTACACACATTCGCCAGAGTCAGTAGACGCACGCAACGCGCGCGCACAATGCGTGTGTGTGTTCATACAGACATTGGTTTTGCAGCACGCATATGTGAAAAACACGCAAATGTCACACCTGGTCGGCGTCTGAACTCATCAACTGTACAAGTTGTACATTTTTCTGCAGATGATTTTTCATAATCTCAAATATCCGCAAGATATTGGCCCGCAGGAGCACTCCTTCTGTGTGTGGAATATCCAGATATGCCCGCGCTGCCTTGTATGGGATATGACTGCCGACACTGTCCCGGAGCGCATATTTTTTGGTTGTGTCACTGCCCTGTTCCACACCCTGTACACAATGCGGACCACTTGGCATTATATACCATATCCAGCAACTATGTGGATGACAGGCGCAAAATGTGAACGAGAGACGCAGAATGCGGACGAGAGACGCAGAATGCGGATGTGCAAGAGAGACGCAGAATGCGGACGAGAGACGCAGAATGCGGATAGGCAAGAGAGACGCAGAATGCGGATAGGCAAGAGAGACGCAGAATGCGGATGCGCACGAGAGACGCAGAATGCGGATGCGCACGAGAGACGCAGAATGCGGATGAGCACGAGAGACGCAGAATGAGGATATCGTGAGGTGTCAGCATTCATCACAAGGTCGGAGACATGTGAGCCGGCGCGGGACAGTCAACTGCGAAAATTCGTACAATTTCCACACACACACACACACGCGCACGCACACACACACTCACGTTTGTTTCTTGCCCGCGGTCATTTCCTTGTTCGCGGTATTGTAACACGATTGATGTTGTTTTATAAAGCGCGAGATTATGTCATACGGGTCTTTGCCCGTTATAACACCAGACCCATCGACAACGGACATGAATGGGACGCAGTGACGGCGGTGACTGTGCGTTCTATATATACAGAAACACACTCTCTCGCCAGACTTCACCCTTATGTCCACGCACAACCCGTGCATGTGCGTGTGTACATGCAGAGAGACAACGTCGTATGATTTGATTTATTCGGCACAATAAAATAACATACAGAAAACAGAAACAACCACAGCAACCACAAACTCACCAGCATCACAGCCGGGTGCCAGTGAATTTCGCGACAGCGAGACGCACACGAGTTGCGCGACGTTCAGCAGACTGCACGTTGTCGCGACAGAGAGAGCGGGGCCTGCACCCTACGCACTTCACAGACGACACCCGCTGGTCCTCGTCCAGGATGAAATCCTCTATAATGGACTCGAGAAACTCCATGATGCGCTCGCGCGTGATGTAAGGGTCGCGTCGTAGTTCCTGCTTGATGATCCTCGACGCTTCCGGTGCATGCAACGCGTCGTGGACATACACCGCCACGAAGAGCGGCGACCCGGAAAATACGTACTTCTCCCGCAGACATAGGTCAAACAGCGCCTCACTGCTTGGTTGTGACATCGACATACTGAATCGCACACCAGTCCCACCGCGTATCCTGCTTATATATCGCGCGCCGCAGCCGCCAGCGCATGCCCCGTGTTCCTGCACGACACGTTCGTGGCCCGGTCACTACTACTCGCTTCCGCCGAATCGAGCTTTGCACTGAAGGAGGGGGGGGTCCAGGGAAACCCAAAACCAGATCGAGCCGGCGCGGAATCACGGGCTGGGTTTTGCGATCCGCGAAAAGCACGGGCTGGGTTTTGCGATCCGCGAAAAGCACGGGCTGGGTTTTGCGATCCGCGAAAAGCACAGACTGGGTTTTGCGATCCGCGAAAAGCACGGGCTGGGTTTT
>ENA-ORXF01002210-ORXF01002210.1-marine-metagenome-genome-assembly--contig:-NODE-2210-length-11826-cov-9.216529_pt1 | contig 11826 bp, 21 predicted proteins | sample MGYA00237864_ERZ511476 | MGnify/ENA primary metagenome ERZ511476 (study PRJEB26306, sample SAMN06343908) | marine metagenome | isolation source: coastal waters | place: Atlantic Ocean: West Antarctic... | reverse complement strand
TCCATTTCAGATATGTCACTTCTGTTATACTGAATGTCTGACACCATGCCTGATACTGCCCAGACAATAGCAGCACCCTGTGCTAGTAATGCACCAACTATTGTTACTACTGTCCAGTTAATATCCATTAAGTCACCTCAACCCAGCTCGTTGTATCTTCATTCCAACCGTACAACCCTTTGCCGTCACGACTTGAGGGTTGTGGACAAGCAACAGGTGCTTCCCATATACAACTTGAATCATTTAACAACCAACTAGGAAAAGGCTTTGGTTCATAAAAAGCATCACGGGTGCTATCGTAGGTCATCCCTATACTAGCATAGTTTTTACGAAACGGTGTGCCACCTAGCAGATGTTGACCTCCCTGCGTGTTGTAGCTCGTTTGCACCCATGTACCTGCCTGAGTGTCAATAAAATCTTGCTCGGCAACGATGACGTTAGTGACTATATTATTTTCTATTTTTGCATAATGTGCCATGTCTACCTACTGAAATTTATATCTAATTATGACGATGCCAGAGCCACCACCATTTGTGTTAGATTCATCTTTACGTCCACCGCCAGTACCTGTATTTGCCTCACCAGCAGGCCCACTTGAAGACCCGCCTACAGCTTTTGTCACACTACTGCCTGTTATGCTATCCGCAACACCCGCACCGCCATTGCTACCAGATGCTGCGGCACCAGCACCACCACCACCTTGACCGTTTGTACCTGTACCACCATCATGGCCTTGTCCATCAATTCCTTCACCACCGCCACCACCGCCAGAGCCGCCATTATTCCCGCCTTGATAACTATATGGGTCAGAACCGTAATTCCCAGAACCTGTACCACCACCAGTTGCTGTTATAGAATTAAAAACACTATTTGCTCCGTTGTTCCCTCTACCATAAGGCACTCCCCATGACATTCCAGCACCACCCGCACCAACGGTCACTGTAATATCACCTGTGCTTGTTATACCTGTATAGTTTTCAAGATATAATCGCCCACCAGCACCACCACCAGAGCCTGAGTTTGCACCACCAGAAGCCCCACCCGCAAGGATTAAATAATCAAGTTCTGCACTAGATGGGTCAGCAGGCACCTCTGAAACTGAAAAAGTCCCGCTGCTGGTAAAACTGTGAACTTTATAGTTTCCGTCTGTTGTGACAGTTCCACCAGTAGCCGTGTAAAATTTTGGACCCCTGTTTGGATAAGCCCCCAACGTGTTTATATTATACCCGAAACCCGTCATTATGAATCATTCTTTGCGTCAGTGGTAAAGAACAACTTTATGCCATGCAGCCTACAATCTCCTGCCATATCATCACCGCTGTCAGAAACATCGCGGCCTATCCTAAAATAACACACCTGATCTACTGCGGGGGAACCTGCAATAGTTATCGCCCCACTTTCAGCAGAAACCAACATTTCTTCAACCGCGCCTTGTGCGTCATCATTAACCAAAACAGACGTTCCATAAGCAACGTCTATGGTGTCGTTATCTCCTGTAGCAACGCCCTGCAAAGTCAGACTAACCCCTGTAGTAGCCGCGATACCTGACCAAAAGAACTGATAAGTTACTGTTCCCTCATTCCAAGATTTAGGAAAAGCCACCGTAAATTGTGCAAACTCATCGCTGTCTTTATCAAAATCTAAGACAACCATATCTGGCCGACCAGAGGTTGTTTCAACTGTGGTCAATGAAGAACAGCCGTTAGTTGTAGTGGGCTGCATAGCACTAGCGGCTATCCAAATAGTTTCTTTGCCAGCAACTTTTACTGCAACAGAGTTGTTTGTTAAAGCTCCGGCAACATCGCCTGCCCCAGATATATCCAGTGTTGCAGCGTCCAACTCTCCTGTTAAAGTTATATTACGGAAACTAGCAACATCCTTATTGGCATCCACAGTTACGGTCTTACTCGCCACAACAATGCCAACAGCGGACCCCGTGTCGTTGTAATTTAGCTCGTCAACAGTCGCGGCAATCCCAACCGTTAACGCAGCCTTTTTACCAATGTAGCCAGCCATTAGGTGATCTCCATGTAGCTCATCGTAACAGAAACCTTGTCCGCAACAGAACAGTCAATCTTAATAATGTCACCTACGTTCAGGTTAATCTTGCCGTCAAGAACACTGAGCGTTGACCCAATGGGTATCGGAGCGTCTTTTACAATAAAGGCCGTGGTGTTTTGCGTCTGACTGGTCTGCGTTGTGGTACTGACCAGCGTAACGCTGGCAGTAACCTGCGCAGTGTGGATGTTAGCCAAGGTCAGTCCAAGAACAATTACCGTGCTACCAGTTTGCACCGTATACAGCGTCTCAGGTGTTCCTGAACTGGCGGGTGCCGCACTTCTTGTTATTACCTTAAATGTATTAGCCATTTGTTATCCTATTATCCAAGGGCAATCGCCAGCGCCGTAGCCTCGTCTGCCGCCGACACAGTTGTTGCTATAGTTCCCGCAGTTGCAGGTAACGTCAACGTAATGTCCGCTGTAGAAGCGGGGCCAATCAATGTCACCTTGTTAGTGCCGTTGTCCGAATCTTCAAAGAACTGAAGGAACCCCGCCGAAGTCGCTCCGTTCTTTAAATGTACACCCGCATTTACAACAGGAGTAGTCAGCGTTTTATTAGTCAGAGTGTCAGTGGTGGCCTTGCCAACAAGAGTATCAGCCGCCGCTGGTAGCGTTATTGTTACGTCAGCAGTAGAAGCGGGGCCAATAAGAGTGACCTTGTTTGTGCCGTTATCACTGTCTTCAAAAAATTCAAGAAATCCTGCTGACGTAGACCCGTTTTTAAGCTGGATACCAGCGTTAGCAATCGGAGTAGTCAGTACGGGAGTAGTAAGCGTCTTGTTGGTTAACGTCTGCGTTGCGGCAATACCCGCAACAGTGTCTGTAGTAGCGGGAAGTGTTAGCGTTACATTTCCGCTAAACAATCCGTGGGCGGGGGCCTGTAGTTGTGCATAGTGAGCGTTGTTCGACTCACAATAAAACCGGATATAAGACTGCGCCCCACTGTTCTTTAGACTAATAGCACCTGTTGCAATATCCACGTTATTAACGGCAATAGTAGAAGCAAAGGTTACTCCCGTTGTTCCCGTAGGAATACGCATAGCAATGGCATCGGCATCGTTTTTGATGGTTACGTCATTAGTGCTGCCTTGGCCTGTCAGGATTAAACCCTCGGCACTGGTGAAGCCCATCGCGGCATTGTCCCCCGCAGCCGTGTCGCTGGTCGCTTCTACCGTGCCACCCGTAATTACGCCCGTGGTTGTTAATGTTGACGCGCCATCGTTAACAAACAAGTCCGCAACCGTAGCGGTAATAAACACCAGTGCGCTACCACTAAGAGTTATTGCATTGTCTGAGTTATTGCTTTCTGTGACAGTACGAGTGAGAGTTGTGCCGCTTGTAGTGTATGTGCCGCTCCCAATCTCAAAGTTACTGCCGTCTTCAATAGCGTAACGCACCGTTTGACCGTTAGTAATTCCCGCAGCGTCAAACGTTTGATACCCTGTAGAGGCACTGCCCAAGGTTATCGTTCCAGTACCCGTGGTACTGGTGGACATTTTTGCACGATTTCCTAGAGATATTGCCATGTTAAGCTATCCTGATAATTGCATTACTCGCATCAGCGGCGGGGAAAACAATAGTGAAGTCACCGGAACTAGCACCCTTGTCCGCACCAAAATCCAACACACATACAGATGGATCACCGGTGGCAGCTTCGTTATAAATCAACGCGCCTCTAACCGACGAGATAGTCACGTTAGAAAATATTTCATCTGCCATATCTACAAGAGCGGTAGTTCCGATAGCAACAGGAGTTACCGTGGTAACAAACTGGCCTTTTGCAGTGTAGTTTGTGCCGGTTACTTCGTTGCTGCTAGTATAAGCTGTGGTAGCTGCATTTAAAGTTGCGCTGTTAGTGTAAAGCGCCAGTTTAAAAACGTCGCTTGCCGCAGTGAAAGTATGTACGCCCTTCAAAACCTCTACCTTGAACGAAGTACACAGGAAATTTCCGTTAAAAGCCATTTACATTTTCCTTATATATTCGGCCAACGTAGGATGACCCGCTTCTTTTATTGCATTATATACCGTAGTTCTGTCGCTTTGGATAGCCTGTTTCATATAGATAACAAGCAGCTTCTCAATGCTATCACGGTACTCAATAGCTTGATCTCGCAGGGCGGGGTGCGCGTCTTCTGAAAAAGCCACGATCTTACCAACGCATCTATGAGCCACTTCTTCGGGAGTGAACCCACGATTATTGGTTGTTTGAACCTCAACCTTAAAATCTCCGAAAGACATGTTATTCATTGTTTAGCCTTTACAATATGCCCAGTTCGGTACTCATCTGTAACTTCACGCGACTCACCAAGCATTTTTAGACCCATTATAGCCTCACCAAAACGTTTTTCATACAGAACTTGAAGGTCTTGTTCGCCCTTCATAAACACGTAGGCTTCCATTAATGCACCGTACAACAACGCAACTTCTGCGTTTTGACTAATCCAAGATTCTGTTTCATCTACGCCTATGACAGATATTACACCTGTTGCCCCACTGGTTCCGCCCGTCAAGGTTTCCCCAACAACATAATCCCCAGAGGGTATGTCTACAGTTAGGTTGGCGGAGTTTACCAAATCTAAATTAGAGGTTTGACCACTTGTCCCGCCTGAAACCGTTTCTCCTGCTACAAAAGTTCCAGAAACGCTTGTTAAAGTTAAGACAAAGTTGCTGGTAGTAATACTAGATGGCCTGTAATAATATTGCAATTCTACTGCATACCCGCTGTCAGGCGTTGGCGCTAAAATAAAGTTGTCAACATCAAACTGACCGTAGTATCGCGGCGAACCTGTAGTAGAAGGATTTGGGTTAAATGACTGTATAAAATTAGAATCTTTAAAATTTAAAAAAACTTGAAAACCTTGGGCGTTGGTAAAGGTCAAAGAAAACGGCGCTAAAAAGTCAGAGGGACAATTGAGAAACTTATTTGATGAACTCATAACGCCACTAGCGTTTTTTTGAAACAAACTTAGCTGTACGTTTTTTAAAATTCGCTCTTCAGTGTTTTTGATAAACACAGGCAGATTGCTGACAAACGTGGTTTCATCGTTTTCAGTGTAGTCTTTTATAGCTTGCTTTAATGTCGTGTATGTATAGCTCATGTTGTTACCGTAACCTCTCCTACAGACCCTTCAGCCTTTAACCTGTTTCCAGTAAAACCCAAAGCATCGCCACGATAACCCACAGGATTAAAGCCGTACTCTATCGTATCTATTTCCGCCGTGTTTTGCTGCGGCCTAGCATCTTTTAAAGCTTGCGGGTCCGAAACAGTTCTGAAAGGACCTAGCTGGGGTTGCTTCGGCTCAAACTCGTCTTTGCCTACCAAAGACCCGTTCCATTCTTTTCGCATATCCTTGTAGCGATACCGAAAACCAGAACGATCCGATATTGCAAGCGCGTTTTTTCCGCTGGCAAAGCTTCCCATCAGCCCGTCCTAAAATATTGATACTGGGGCACTACGTTAAACGAAGCCCTGTCACGATCCTCGGTCATGGCGCGTTCAAACTCTTCTTCATACATGGCTTTTAACAGTTGTACGCGCTGCGGGGCCCGTTTAACCGCAATGTAATACGCTAAACCCGCGGCTAAACACGGGTAAAACCTAAACGGCATGTCCATAGTGTTTGTATATGTGTCGGCGTCATCCATACGCGTAAGAGCGTTGTAGTAAACCACGTCAGTAGCGTTTTCCGGCGCGGGCCACAGTTTTAAACTGGGCGTTACCTGCCTGTCTAAGAAAAACTGGTTGGGCCTACCCTGAGAGGTTTTGTCGGGTACAGTTTGGTATTCCTCGCGGCTAAGTCTCATCAAAGAATAGTCGATGTTATCCCTACGAATTACCGCCGACAAAATATCAATAACGTCCGGCAATAAGGCGTACTCTCCCGTTCCCTGCGTTAGGGTCACGGTCCTTTGAGCAATCGTCCATTGATTCAAACCGCGGTTAGCCCACTCAGCCAGCATTAAATTCAAGGATCGCTTGGCTGTCTTTAGGTCGTAACCTGTTCTAACCTCCAAACCACAGCGTTCAAAGGCTTCCTCAATGTATTCAGCTACATCTAGCTCAAAATCTACGCTGTCAGATACGGTCATATCATTCCTCGTTGTACAGATTGTCGAATATTTTATTAACGTCTAGGGTGTAGTCTAAGTCAGATTTAGAATAATGTACATGCTGAGAAGGCTTGAAGTCTGGAGCGCCCTCTCCCGTCTCAAACCACGCGGGGTGCGTTACCCTTACGCGGTTGTTAGGAAGGGCTACTATATTACCCGTCCACTCGCCCGCGTTTAGAAGTTGCAACACATGAGCCTGCTTATGTTGTGCCGGATCGTCAGCAACGTCGGTGTCCGTGTAATCTACAGTGAACATATATTTTGCCGGAAAAAGGGTGCCGTCAATCTTTGCCAACCAAGGGCACGGGGAGGCTCTTTCCAAGACATACGCCGCGTGAGTATGTGAGGGACAGTCCCAAGGTTGTGCTTCGTGTACTGCCATTGGTTTAGGCCAATCCTCTAGCGGTTCGTCTGCGACCAAAGCTGTTATAGGCATTCGCGCCCACATAGCTCCGCCATGCACGTTCTCTCCCCCCTCTTCGTCTACCTCGCAACCCGTAAAAATAAGCTGAAAGCTTAAACAACGATTTGGCATGGTAGTTACGGCTATTGCCATAGCGTGTAAAAATTCACCATGATAACGTTCATGGTTTACTGTATACTCGCGGCGAACCCAGCACTTGAAGTGTGGGATATTACTCTGCAAAAAAGGCATTCAGGTTATTTTCTTTTAACCGCGCCGCCCTTAGCATAACCTTTTTTCTTCATCATAGCGCCGCCCATTTTGCGTTTTACCGCGCCGCCAACCTTCATCTTTTTGACTGCACCGCCAACTTTCATCTTTTTAGCTGCACCGCCTTTAGCGTAACCTTTTTTCTTCATCATACTACTTTTCCTCATTTCTCCGCCATTTGCGGCGCGTTGTGGTTTAGCTGTTTTTGCGGCAGCGGCGAAATTTGCTGCCGTAGGAGCGCCCTTTGATCCGGGTTTTCTCATTGTTTCTTTTGATCCCGCAGCAATGCGTTTTCGTTTGTTGTCAATATTTTTATAAAGTCCGTCTTTAGCCATGTTACCGTTTCCCTTTACGAACTATTCTTTGAAGAGTTTTGGCTTGTCCAGCATGAAGTTTCGAGGCTTTCTTTAAACCTGTAACAACCTTTTTAATTTTTTTAGCATTGTTTTTAGTGACCATTAGCATTTCCACCTTTTTCTAGCCTGACGCAAGCGACTGTTGGGGTCTTTAGCAGCCTCTGGAAACTTTTTCATTTGACCCGCGGAGCGGGCGCAATATGACTTTCGTCTTTTTGCCGCGGTGCTGCCCGCTTTAACCTTACCTGTCACAGCCTTTTTTATCTTAGACCCCGGATTGGCTTTCCTGTGCGCCGCTAAACCTTTGGCACTCATTCCCGCGCCATCTTTAGTCTTGCGGTAGTTTCCGCCCTTGCCCGTTGTTTTCGATATTGGTTTATCGCCAGACATAAAAACCTCAGTTAAAGAAAACAGTTACGTCGGAAACGTTAGTTAGAACGGCGAAACAACCGTCAACAAACAACATCCCCTCATCAGGAATGTACACGTTGTCATCCGTGTTGTTAGCAAACGCAAGCGTTAGCTGCACTGCCCCGTTTACGTCTTTGTTCCTTAAAACTAACGCCGGATTTGATCCACATTTATAGTGAATGGCTTTTACTCTGGCCCTGCCCGCAAAAACAGTGCCCGAAGCAGTTAAGTTGGTTGCTTTTACATCTGAAGCCATTGTTTTAGCCTTTTAACTGTGGAAGATGGTCACCGAAGTACACGCTGTAAACGTAGAAATAAATACGTCACTTACACGAATGCCGTCGTCAGGAATGTTAACAGAATGTGTGGAAGAAGCATCTAAATCCATGTCTAAAACTACAACGCCGCCGTTTCCGTCCGTAACCGTAAACCTCGGGGTGCCTGTCGCAGTTTTAACTTGAACTTGCCGTATTCGGGCGGGCCCTAGACCCGCCGAACCCGTTGCAGTTAAACGCTTAGAGCGTACATCTGAACCCGCCATAACAGAACCTTCCTTTAAGCTATTAGATAGCGGTTACGTCTTGCAAATTATTGGCCTGCACATAAGTGAACGTCACAGTAATTTGACCCGCAGTAGCAGTCGCTCCCGCAGATATAAGTGTTGCTGTGATCTGGTTATCAAGACTAATACGATCTGCTTGATCCAAACTCGCAGCGGCCAAAGTTTTAGTTTCCGCAGCCGTTTTAACATTGGTATTTGCAATAAAAAACTGAGTAGTCTTGCCAACCATGCCCACAGAAAGAGTTGCTGTGCCACCCGCGTTACTAGCTATAGCCACTCTTAGTGTGACACCGAGTAGCTGTGAATCACCCGGAATGACGCCGACATTGTAAGTAGTTGTTCCAGCGGCAACTGCCGAGTCAATCATAATAGATTGAGACATCACAACTTGGCCCGTGTTTTTTACGTTTGCGCCTAAAGTAGTACCTGTTGTATTTTTGATGGTTCCGGCCTTAATAGGCCCTGAAAAAGTAGTAGTACCCATGTCAATCTCCTGTCTGGGTTCAGTCAAGCACAGGGTGCGCTTGTCAGGGAATAAATAACGTATAACACAAATTAACCAAAAAGAAAGGGGCCCTTTGAACAGGCCCCTTCCAAACTGACACCGACGGGGGTGTAGAATCCACTATTCCCCGCCATTAGCCGTTATTTACGCTGCGCCCGGAGTAGCGAACACTGAACGCCAATCGGAAACACCAAACGAATAACGCTCACGCGCTTTAAAGCGCATGTTTCCAGTGTCAAAGTCACCTTCCATTGCGGTTTTAATAGCCGCACGGTTGAAGTATTTGAAACCGTTTGGAGCGTCAGTCTTAATGAAGTACGCGTCGGTATCTGTGAGGAAGTGGTTTACAACCGCGCCCTCGGGCAACATACCCATGTTCTTCATTGCGTTGTTGTCGTTGTCCGCTGTTCCGCTACGCAGATTAGAGTTCAACACACGTTCCGCAATAAACTGAAGCTCTTTTGGAATGATCAGCTTCGTTCCGCGAACCGCAATCTTCAGACCACGCTCATCGGTAAGACCCGCAATGTCAATCAGCATTTGCTCCAACGAAGTTTCGTTGAGGTCCGCTGCTGTAGCCAGAAGGTTAGTCTGGTTACCCGACAGTGAAGGGTGTGCGTTTGAACACAAGGCCACACCGTCGCCAATCGCATTCGCACCAGCCAAGAACGCGTTGTTCAGGATAGCTGCGGCTTTGATTTGCTTGGTTTGAGCCATCGACCGTGCCAGAGCTTTCGTGTACCGCGAAGCAAGACGATCATACAGATTGTCCTCAATAGCTTCCTCGGTAATCGAAAACGCAAGCGCAATGGTTTCGTGTGTGTAACGAGCCGTGTAGGTTTCCCGTGCCTCGTCAAACGAGATGGCAGTGCCCTCGCCTTTTGACGGTGCTGTTGAGAAGCCTCCGAGCATAACTTCCTCTTCGAACGCCCGATCTGAGCTTTCTTCATCGAAGATTTCACTATGTTCGTTTTCATAACGACCATATTCCAGACCAAACAACGCGTTAAGTCCGGGTTCTAGCTCTTTCGCTAGTTGTGCGCGAGAAATAGCCATTTATTAGCCCCCTTCTTAAACGCCTGTCGAGGTCGCGGTAGTCTGCGAATCGAAACGGCTGGTGGGTGAATTGAAATGAGCATTGATGCGTACTAGCATCGGAATACCCGCGGAAGCGAAGTCACTGTTAGCTTCGTCGTCAGAAATGCCTACAACGCGAAGAGCAAGCGTTGCAGTAGCAGCTATACTAGCAACACTTAGTGCTGAGTTGGAACTACCTGTAGCAGTAGAACCTGTACGTGCAGAAGTACCTAGTGTCGCGTTAGCAAACACTGCGGCTTGCGCAGTAGCCCGATTAGTCAAGGTAGCGTCAGACGCGACCTTAAATATTTGCATCGGATTGTCTGCGACAAATGCCTTTACAGGGTGGTTTGTGTCTACAGACACAGCACCTGATCCGGGCCAGTAGCTTATGAATACAGGTTTTTTCTGTGTTGCATCCATGTATTCTACGCCCATCAGTACACCTAACGCTTGCGTAGTACCACCAGAAGTGGCACCCGCATGGTCAATAACGCCCGCAGCCAAAGGGACTACGAGACCGTATTGAAAAATAGGGTTAGTGTTGTTGGAAGCGATTTCATACTGAGTTACCCCAGTTGAATTAGTTGCGCTTCCCACTAGACCGACAGGACGAAGACCATAGGCAGTTTCTTGATTTGCCATTTGATATTTCTCCTAGTAAGGCGGGTTACTTTATAGGACCGCCAAAGGTTATACGGGACTGACGATCAGGTTTGTTGATCGTCATGGTTGAATGTGCATTTTCCCGCATCATGTCTTGATCTACCGCTTCCATTTGATCTCTATTTCTATCAGAGAAATAGGCCGTCCGTTCAGCAATAGTCTCAACAGGGATACGAGCAAGCATCAAACCGCCAACCCCAAATACACCCGTATATTTACCTGATTCGATTACCGGAGACTCAAAGTCGGGGTATTCGTCTTGACGAACAAGTTCCCAACCTTCGCGAATTTTCGCGCTGATGTTCTTCCTATCGTCAAAACCCTGCGTTTCCGCACGAATCCAACGATGCTTGTAACCATCCGGTGCAGGTGGTGCATCTAGCATAGACGGGGGAGCCCACGGCTTACGCGCAGCCGTCTTTTCCCGTGTTTTGTTTGCGCGAGGACTTCTATCAATTGTATTGTCAGACATGTGTTTAATCCTTCACGTATTTTGCGTATTCACTTAATGGCACACCCAATTTTTTCGCGATAGCGACTTGGCTAGGGGTGAGTCTAACCTTTCTCCCACTACTGCGCCCAGATGTACTTCTTGAAACGCCAGCAACCGTCTGAGCGGACCGCTTGCTAGTGTTATTTGCGGGCGTTCTGAACTTGTCAGAAATGCGCCGATCTAGTTCATTATAGTAGTCATTGGACTGCGGGTCAAACCCTTCATCCTCAACTAACTTTTTATGAATGCCAAAAGCTGCAAAAGTCATAGCCTCGTCTTGACCAAACCAATCGTTCTGTTCAGCCCATTCTTCAGCCTTGCGGTCGGGCCGTTTAATCTGCTGCTGCTGTTGTTGCTGCTGTTGCTGCTGCGGCTGTTGCTGTTGTTGCTGGGCCTGCTGCTTTTGACGCTCTTGTTGCATCTTAGCTTGCGAAGCCCGGTCATTTTCTATCGACAGCTTAGTAATTTTTCGGTTAGCTTCCACAGCCGCTTGCGTGTCACCAATTTCCATTGCACGGCCAAGCTCTTTTTCAGCTTGGTCTAATTGCGTGGAAACACGGTTTGTGTATTCATTGACGTAATTGTTATCCAAATTCGCCATGCGGTTTTTTAAACCTTGGGACTCGTGCTGAACTTGCTTTGCGTAATTAACAGCCTCTGATTCCCGACGTTCCGCTTCACGCATCTTCTTAGTCAGGCGATTAATACGCTTCTGTGTTGCGTCATCCGCCCGCTCAAACTGGTCATCAACTTCCGTCGTAGGAGAATCAACTTCTACTTCCTCAGCCTGCGCCCCATCTAGTTCAAGTTCAATCTGATTGTCGTCTGCCATCTTTCGCTCCTAGAAATGTAGAATATCTTCGGGGTTAGCAATCTTTGCCAACACCTCGTCATCGTTTAAAATCCTGACTTC
>ENA-ORXF01002208-ORXF01002208.1-marine-metagenome-genome-assembly--contig:-NODE-2208-length-11835-cov-5.468277_pt1 | contig 11835 bp, 13 predicted proteins | sample MGYA00237864_ERZ511476 | MGnify/ENA primary metagenome ERZ511476 (study PRJEB26306, sample SAMN06343908) | marine metagenome | isolation source: coastal waters | place: Atlantic Ocean: West Antarctic... | reverse complement strand
ATCAGCGACTTTAACGTCAACCTGTGCAAGAGCGCAGCGTTGTTTGAAATTTTAGGCTTGGACAACAAAGAGTTCGGTGAGTCATTAGCGGAGGTCGTGAACAATGAGCGTGTATGATTTTAAATTGCATGAGTTGCAGACGTTGTTAAACAGCTTTGCAATCGAAGAAGCGTCGAAAGCCGGTAAGAAGATAACTTTTGGTATCAAGCTGTTGGCGCAAGGCGTGGGCGTAGATTACGCCACCATGAAAGGCTTCGTGTACGGCACGATTAAAAAGCCGTCCGAGCGAACGTTGGGCCGCATTTACGCATACTTGCAGAAGCTGGACGATTGGGTGCTCGACGGCAGCGACGATCCGGTTCCGGAGCTATCTATTGCAACGCCCGCCGAAAAGCATGAAGCGCGGCTACATGAAAAAGCCTCCACGGAAATTGCCGTTGACAGGCTTATGGAGCTTAATAAAAACGCGGACACTCCTAAGAACGAAAGGCTAAAGATTGAAATGACAGTCTTGCATAACCGCATCGTTGATCTGGAAGAAGATTTAACCGAAGTATTGCGTCATCGGGATAGCCTACTTGGTCAGCTAGACGAAATAGAAGAGTCCGAGTACGTGAACCTGCACGACAAAGCCTTGCGGTACTCGGCGGAAGAAATAACAGACTTGTTTAGTCAGCTTACTCTTGAGGATGTTGCGCTTATTGTCAGCTATTACCGCCCGCATATTGTTTTGAATTCGCCGTATGGCTACTTAACACCTATTTATCCACAGTCGCATTACCGCCAGCACTCGGAAGGCATCCGTGCAGTCGAAGGAGATGTGGTAATTGAGGTAGTTGATATGGTAGATATAGAGAGTAATTAGACCAAGCAGAAACCTAACTGCTAAACACACGGTTCCCGTCCCGTGGGTCGAAGGCGGGACTAATTTGGCCCATCGCAGAGCAAATCTAACGTGTTCTGCGTATTTTCCAAAGGGGGTTAGCGGTGGGATCACCTTGAGAATCAAGTGAAATGAATAGTGTAGGGCCAAATGTTTCAACAACATGTACGGGCACTAATTTTACTCTCCACCGCACTTTTAACTACTAAGGAGGACCAATGGATTCTAAGTTCTTAGCCGCGATCCGCGCACAAGACACTCATCTCAAAAACCTTTCTGGCTACGAAGCAGAACGTAAACAATTTTCTCGCTTACGCTTTAAGAAAGCCATAACTGACGATGACATCAGAGACGTACATCGATTTTTTAAAAACAAGCGCACCAAGCCTCAGATTGTTAGGGACACGGGGCTATCGGGCCACACTGTCTACAACATCCTTCGGCGCTACGTTGTTCAAAACAACCGAATAATCCGATTATTGCTAGAAGAAACCAACTAAGGGACTTTCATATGACATCAATAAAGCTGACCGTAAACGTTAAACCGCCGCAAGGCGAGTACTACGTGCGAATTTCTGCAACACGGGAAACGGACGTTATTGTGCGTGCGGATTCGATGGAAGAAGCTCGCGAATCGGTAACTAGCGGGGGTGCAATGGATTTAATTCGCATGTGGAGCGAACCGGAGATACGTGTGCGACACATTGCGGAACGTTATCAAGATGGCGTTCACCGTAAAAACTTAGATAAGAAGGATAAAAAATGATTGTAGAAATGAGAATACAGAATTTTTTTGACGATGATCTAGATAGCTGGGTCGTGGGCAACTGCGAAGAGCCGATGGTGTTTCATGCGGAGTCGTTTTTAGACATGGTGGCGGGTGTTAACGCAATTTTGCGTGACGAATCGTTGGTTGTAGGTAACATTGAGTTTATAAAAATAAACAGCGTAACGTTGGAAGAGCTAAACGGGTTTAACCCTCATCCAAACGTCTAGCTTCTAGCGTGCGGTCTTCTTTCCACTCGCTAAAAATCTTGCGCAGTTGCCCGCTGATCGTGCGGTCTTCAAGCTGCGCGATCTCTTTGATTTGCTTGTAAACCGGAACCGGCACAAGCACTGATTTCCACTTAGTTGTATCCATACGCGAAAGTATAGGCTGGTCCTATACCCCTTGCAATGAAAGATTTCACGTTAATTCCTTTGTTTCGCCCCAGCTTGGGCCGATATCTATGTCGCATTTGCTGGGTACTCGTAGGGTTATGGCAGCTTCCATCACTTCTTTGATCCGCCGTGCGTGATCCACGTCCCGAACGCTGCAACCCAGTTCGTCATGTACTTGGAGCAGCGGCCGCTCACCAGCCTCGTACAGATCTACCATTGCCTGTTTAGTCATGTCGGCGGCAGATGCCTGTATCAAACGGTTGAGAGCCTTGTAGGTATATGCGCGTCGCAGCGGGGTGGTCGCCCCGTAGGCTGCTTTAGCTTCTTCCAACGGCATGGCCTTCTTGAGGTCGTAGCCCAGTGGCTCGAACATATTGAACCGGCACTTCCTACCTTTTAAAGATCGGAGGGAGCCGTCTGCTTTTTGGTCCACGGATCGTGATACGCCGTTCATTAGTTCTTTAACGAAGGGCACGCGGTTGTGGTACTGCTTAGTCAGGTCTTTGGCTTCGTCAATTTCCAGATCTAGCTCGTTCGCGAGTTTGTTCACGCCCATGCCGTACATCATGCCAAGGTTAATGGTCTTGGCTTGCTTGCGGCTGATCTTAGCCATGTCTGCCACCATCGTGTGGAAGTCCATGTCCGGATCATTGGTGTAGCCGTCCACAAATTCCTGAGCACCCCCCAGCGGTTTTCTTTTCCACTCCCCAAATACGGAGGCGTAGTGGGTCAAGATCCGCGGTTCTTGCTGAGAGTAGTCTATTGCAGCCCACAGTTCGTTTTCTTCGGGCAGGAACAGGCTACGGATCAATGGACCTAGCTCGGGATCGCGTGCCGGAATCTGCTGTAGGTTGGGGTTGGACATCGACAAACGGCCCGACACTGTACCGCCACCATCACTGCGTAGCTGGTTGATGTGGCCGTGGATACGTTTATTGGGTCCGACAAACTTCAGTATGTTGCTGATGAAGGTGCCTTGGATTTTGTTTAGGTTGCGTGCTTCTACCACCGTTTTGGCGAACGGGTGCGGGCACTCGTTAAGGAACGCTTTGGTAAATGACGGTGCGCCTTTGGCGGTACGTGGATATGCAACTTTTAGCTTGTCGAATGCTTTGGCTAAAGAAGTTGCAGCCCAGACCTCGACGTTGAACCCTGCTTCTTTGTTCAAGGTTTGGTATGCAGCCTTCTCTCTTTTTAAAAGTGCCTGCTTGGTCACTTCGCATTTCTCTAGGTCTACGCGGATGCCTCGGTATGTCATGTCAATAAGTGCAGGCGTGAGCCGCGTTTCGAGGTCATAGATTGTTTCAAGATCTTGCTTGTTGATCTCTACGCGGAAGAATTTGTACAAGTCGTAGGTAAGCCTAGCGTCTTGCTCGGCATATGGACCAACAAACTGTGCCGGAAGCTTCCAAAGTTCGCCCTTCGGATCTACACCAAAGTCTACGGCGGCTTGGGTAAGCAGCTTCTCTGACTTGGCAAGGCCGAGATAGTCGTAGGACAGGGCGTTGAGTGAGTAGCTAAACCTATTTTCATCAAGCAACGCAGCCATGACCATCGTGTCGATGATCTTGCCGTTGACGGGCACGTCTAATGCTTTGAGCCACCCAAGGTCGTAAGGTGCGTTGTGCATAATCTTGGGACAACCTGTGGATAACTGCTTGCCTAGCCACCTAAGTACTTGTTTTTTATCAAGATTTCCGCCGCCTTGGTGGGCGATAGGGTAGTAGGCTTCAAAGCCGTCAGTGGCAACGGCAATGCCTACCACGTCCCCATCTTTGCGAGGCCAGCCTGCGCCCATTGTTTTTAGGTTTGGATCGCGTGTCTCAAGGTCGATGGAGATCTCTTTGGCACCAGTAAGATCTACCAGTTCAAAAGGCGCGGTCCATTCAGACTCAGGCGTAAACAGGGGGAATTGCAATTTATTTTCCTTTTGCATTTTCGTGTTCCATCAAGATTTCAGTGTAGTGCTTAACCTTCTTTAAGTCTTCGATACCGCCTTTGTCGCGCCACCGGCTGATGTACTTAACGATGTTGCCCTCTATAAACGGCATCTCGTTCGCCAATATGTATTCTAAAGGCTGGATCTTTTGGTTCTTGTAATGCTCTCCAGCGATTTGTTCTTCTAAAGACTTCATAGCACATAGCTCCGGTAGAAATTCTGGGGTTCGATAGTGTATAAATTTTGCCGTGTTCTTGTGACTGCCACATAAAAGACGCGGTGCATAGAGTCAGGGTCTTGCTCCATGCTGGCTTCGGCTGCGGCGGTAATATCTGTGAACAGAACGACGTTGTCGGCTTCGCCACCCTTTGCGCCGTGAATCGTGGACAGGCGGATGCGGGGATTTTTTGTAAGATCTTCTCCGCGACTGACCAGCGCGTTCAAATAAGCCACGTCTACATCCGGTAGTTTGTCCAAAGCTTCTTGCCAATCCATGTCAGGAGTAGCCAGTAACCCATTGAAATCCCTAAGATATTCGTAGTCCAGCATGACTTCCGGATCGCCTATGACCTTCTTGTGACCACGGGATACCCGCACGCCGTTGCCGTTCATAAACGAATACATGGCTTTGGCTGCGTCTAGCGACAGCGGCAAACCTTGTTGTATACAGGCCCAAGCGCCGAGGGCCATGCGGATCTTCTCGCGCACACTGCGCACACCACCACCATGCTCGTAGAAATAGCCTTGGGATTTTAAAAAGTTCTGTACGGGTGACAGGAAGTAGTTGGCCTGCGCCAAGAAGAGCCATGTCCCTTCGTCCATGTCTAAGCCGCTAAAGTCGGATAGCTGCTGAAAGATACCTTCGGCCTTGCGTGGCAAGTACTTCTTAGGAAACCTACGCTTGATCCTGTTGCAGATACGCTCTGCGATTGTGTGGATGTTGGAAGGCACGCGGTAGCTCTGCTCAAGCACCTCGCTGCCGCCGTCTAAATTAATGAAGTGTTCAACGTCAGCGCCGGACCATTTGTAGATAGCTTGATCATCGTCCCCTGCGCAGTACATCCGGTCAGACTTGTTGTCGATGGCGTGAGCAATCTTCCATTGTAGGGGGGACAGATCTTGCGCTTCGTCTAGCATTGCCAGTTTAAACTCGGGACATACCGATGATGCGGAGTCTGCAAAAAGCTCTAGCATGTCGGTGTAATCAAATAGACCGTGCGTCTTCTTGTACTCAACCAAGGCCCGCGCAGCGTAATCCACTTCTAGCCACGGGTTGTTTAGTCCGCTGCTGTTGTACTCGGACTGCAAGGGCTGCTGCTTTAGCCGCGCTAGAGTAATCAAACGCAGCAGTGGGGATTCTTTCTTTAAGCTGTTGCTTAGGTCTTCTTCTACTTGATCGAGGCGCGACAGGCTACCTTCGATTAGTTCTATGCCTATGCGGCGCTCTACCTCACGGTAGTGCTGCGCAGTCATAAGCTGCTCGGACTTCAGCCCCGTCAGGTTAAACGCGAGGCTGTGCATGGTGCGAAAGAACGGTAGGTCCTGCTTGGGATCTAGCCCAAACCTTGCGGCAGCACGCTCTTTAGCCTCGTTTGCCGCTTTGCGTGTAAAGGCAAAGAACGCGATCTTGCTTGGATGCGTGCCCTTTGCCAGTTCTTTCTCCACCAAGTCCAACAATGTGGTGGTCTTTCCCGTTCCGGGCGGTCCAAAGATACGTTGCATTAGTGGATTTCCCCGTTCAAACCCTCAATTACGTTAAGCTCCGCCGGATACAAGAACACCGGAGTATCTTCGCCAAAGTAAGCACAGATGACGTTGTAGCCCATCCAATCAACGGCATCTTCTTCGCCCCAGTTGTTGTCCTTCATCAAAATTTCTACGCATTTTTGGTAGTCATAAATCATAAAAGGGTTTTCTTCACCGGCTTTTTCACCCACACCTAGAATGGCATCGTTAAAACCATCTAATAGCTTCAAAAGGCTGGCCCTTTGCTTTTGGGATTCTCGGGCTTCCAGTTGTCCACCGAGCAATACCACGAAGTTTTAGGTGGCTTAGACGCTTTGATGTCTAGGCGTATTTCTTCATCGGGCTGCGCTTGTAGCCATGCAATCATTTCGTCCCGATTGATAAGCATTGCGCCCTTTATAAAGTCTGGTGCTTTATCCCTTGGTGGGAATACCCGTAGGCCATCTACAAAAATTAGTTCTGACATTTTATTCTCCTAAAATGGTATCTCTTCGTCTGCCGAAAACTTCGGCGTAGTAATCCGACTGTTTAACTGCTCGTGTGCAGGGATTTTCCACAGTCTTATTACCTTTCCTTGGATGCGAAGCTGTGTAGCCTCGCCGTTTATATCGCGCAATCTCTGCGCAATCTGGTGGGTCTTGTAAGTTTTAAAATTGGCTTTAGCCAAGTGCGCTTCCAAGTCCTTCAACCTAAAGTATGTAAAGTCTGCTGACTCATCAGTCCACGGACGCTTCAGCAAGATCTGTTCTTTATCGTCGGCGGCTTGGTGTCCGGTACAGAATTCTTCTAAGTGGTCTTGGAACTGCCCGTTCACACTTACATCTAGGCTAACCTCTATGACGTGGCCTTCCGTATCCGACATCTCGTTGAGCAGGGCATTGATCCGCTGCTCCCACTGAGCCTTCTGTACGGTACGGGGGAAAAAGTTTAACTGCTCTACGCAAGCACGTTGAAAGTCGGACTGAATCATCAGGTCGTTGGTGCCCAGTTCTAAAGGCTGACCTTGAACGTCCAAGAACCATACCGGTGGCACACTGTTGTATTTGCGGAGGTTAGCAATCTGCACGCCTGACACAGCGGCATCGATCCCAAACTTACGTGTCTTGCATAGCTCGGGGTTGCAGTAGGCATTGATCGGCGCGTCTTTACACTTATATGCGTAGTCCTTGCGCTCAATTTGCTTTGCTACGGTGTTTACCTCGCCCAAGGGCAGTGGAGGGTGGATAAAGTTCATGTTGTGCGTGAGGATCTCTGTCTCCCACGTATCGGGGTACGCCTTTCTAAGATAAACCCCAATGTTGAACAGGCCATTGTTCCGCGCACCTTCACCAATACCCTCTTTGCATAGGGTCTGTAGGCACGGGGGGCCGTCTTGAATTGGAAGCGTTGGGTCTTGTTCAATGACCAAAGACAACGACTGCTCATATGTCTGGACGTTCTCTTCTACTAAGGCCAAGAACTCATCAAACGTAGCTGCACTGCCATCTAGATTGAAGGCATACCGCAACCCGTTCTCATGATCGAAGTACGGCATGTTTAAAAAGTTGCCTACATCTCCACGCTCTAGGTTCAAACTGATTTGCTTGGGGAAGATCTCGCTCCCACCGTAGCCTAGACCCGCGCACAGTTGTGTCAGGACGTTTTGCATGTCCTTGGCAGGTATAAATGCATCCGTAAATAAGAAGACGTGAGCGCCCCCAGATTTGCTTCTACACACTACTAGCGGCAGCTTTGCAGCCTGTATCTTGTCTATCAGCGCCTTGTGATCAAAGTTGTATTGATCAATGTCGATACACCCCCATCGACACGCATTGTCTTCGTTGATCGGGATTATCCCGATAGATTGCTGACCCGATAAATGACTTTCCCAATGTTCCGTGTTCCGCTCACCGCGAACTACGGTGGCCTTGCCTTGGGTCTTGCCACTGCTAGATTTGGACTCAATTTTAAAAGTGCCGTAAGCCTGACGCAGACCATCAAATATTTCTGAAAACTTCGCTATATTCATAAATTCCTTGATCCGTAGACGGCGGCAGATCGAAGGGGTCCAAGATCTACCGCCTATCGACGCTACGGAACGCCGAGGTGGCTTTTAAAAAGGATCGGCATCCGAGTTTTCTTCAGATTTTGCACGGGCTGCATTTTGCTCATGCTTCACCTTTACATCTCCAGCACTAATTGCGGTGTGAAACGCTTTAGCCGCTTGGTATTGCATAGCGTCTTCGATGACACCGTTCAACTCAATCTTCCAACCATGCCAAACACCCTTGGAGTTTTCTTCCTTGTTGGTGCTCAAGTTGTACACATGCGAGAACCGTGGCGGTGTGAAAGGCATACCTTCTGCGTTCAACATACTGCGCGTAGCAATCATAGAGTTCCACTGACGTGACTTCTTCAACTGCGTGGACTTCATTGAAATCAATGCATTAGAGACAGTACCGTCTTCTTGAAGAATCAACACGTAGTGTTGGTGTGTTTCGTCGATGTATTCGCCGTTACCGCCTACAACGTACTCACGGTTGTCGCCTTCATCGCGCTTGGTTTCGGGACGTTCGTCTTCCGGTCCAAAGATCTTCATCGGCGCACCGTTACCGGAACCCCGAGGTGCCCACATTAAAAACTCGCGCTTGTAATGGCACGGTATAACGCGCATCGGCTTTTTACCGCTGTACACTTCTTTGGTGACGGAGTTGATCATATCGCCCAGCTTTGCATCAATGGTTTCGTCTTGATTCAATAGTTCTGAAGATACAATCTTTAGAAATGGCAACGCTAAATCGTCGGTTCCCATGTCCATACCTAACCCAGCATCTGCTTCAAACATTGCTGGCCCTGCTACGGCTACTGCCGTGTTTTTCTTATCCGCTACTTCTTTATCGCTCATTTTTGCGCTCTCTTAATTGTTGCTCTGTTTCCGATCCATACCCCAAACAAATCCATGTCTAGCTCCAGACCTTGCTCAGTACGATCTTTTACCCATGCTTTCAACGTGCTGGCATGTACTTCTTCTTTCTGCTCTGGCTCCATATTTCTTTTCCTAAGATCGTCCAATAAAGCCATTGCCTCGTTATCTTCCTTCTTGCCAAACCGCACGGAGATAGTGTTCTTGATTAGATCGCCTTCGCCTTTGGCGCGTAGCCATGCAAAAGCGTCTGCCCGATTATCTTCACTGATGCGTGCGCCGTAGGTCTGTTTGATTTCAATACGACTGCCGTCAGTCAAACGAAAATCAGAAAGCCCCAACTCTTGCATCTTGCTGGGCAAGTCTTCGTCGGTGAGCTTGAGAAGTTTTCTCTTTGCTTCTTTTAGGTCGTACTCTAAACTGGTTACCCGCTTTTCGTAGGATACGATGCGGTCTGCGATAGCTTGCACGGAAGCTAATCCTCTATCATCTGGTAGGTTCAAAGCGGCGTTGCTGTCCCCCGCCATCTGAGAAAGTAAATCACTCATAGTTTTTTCTCGTTTTTCTAGTTTTAAGCGGCGTTAGCCACTTCCCAAAGCAACAATAATCCCATACTATCGCTTATGTCAAATGATTTAGGACGATAATGCAATTTAAATTCAAAACGCAGCCATACGATCACCAAAGAGAAGTGTTCGATGCAAGCTGGGATAAGCACGCTCATGCGTTGTTTCTAGAGATGGGCACAGGCAAAACCAAAGTAACCATCGACACAATGGCAAAGCTGTTCTGCGAAGGTGAGATAACGTCTGCCTTGGTCATTGCACCGAAAGGCGTGTACGGCAATTGGGTACACAAGGAGATTCCACAGCACCTCGGGGACGATATCCCAGTAAAGGTTGTGCAGTGGCAACCAAGTTTTACCCAAGCTTTTAAAAAGCAGCTTAACGAAGTGGCGGACAAAAAAGACACCAAGCACTTGCGCATTTTGGTGATGAACGTCGAGTCGTTCTCTACTAAGAAGGGTACGGACGTTGCGGCCAAGTTTCTACGACTAAATCCAAACAGCCTTGTTGCGGTAGACGAATCCACGGCTATAAAGAACCGTACCGCAAAGCGTACCAAGAGCATCATGGCGCTAGGTGAGTTAGCCAAGTACCGCCGGATCTTGACCGGTAGTCCTATTACCAAGAACCCAATGGACTTGTACTCACAATGCGCGTTCTTAGGGACAAGAATGCTTCAACAGCCCAGCTACTATGCTTTCCAAGGCCGCTACGCGATCATGCAGACACGTAAGTTTGGTAACCGTAGCTTTCAACAGATAACTGGATACCGCAACCTTGGCGAGTTAAATGGGATTCTGGATGAGTTCTCTAGCCGAGTTTTAAAAGAAGACTGCTTGGATCTACCCGAAAAGATCTACACCCAGCGCAGCGTACCGCTGACCAAAGAGCAAGCTTCTGCGTATAAACAGATGCAGGACATGGCTTTGGCTATGCTTGAAAAGGGCGAACTGGCAACAACACAAAGCGTTTTGACACAGATCATGCGGCTACAGGAGATCTGCTGCGGGCACTTGAAGACTGACGATGGTGAGATACAAGCCATACCCAGTAACCGAATGAACGAGATGCTAAACGTAGTCTCTGAGATGAACGGCAAAGTAATCATCTGGGCAAGCTGGGTGTATGACATAGAGCAGATAGAGAAAGAACTGAGCGCCGCCTATGGGCCGAGCGCCGTGCGCACTTTCTATGGGGCCACGCCTACTGATGCTCGGGACCAGATCGTGGCGGATTTCCAAGATCCGGACAGTGACGTTCGGTTCTTTGTGGCTAACCCGCGCACAGGGGGCTACGGACTGACGCTTACGGCGGCTACCAACATGATCTACTACAACAATCAGTACGACTTGGAGATACGGCTACAGTCCGAGGACCGAGCGCATAGGATAGGGCAAACGCAGCATGTTCTGTATGTGGATCTAATTAGCCCAGACACGGTGGATGAGAAGATAATACAGGCATTGAAGGACAAGATAGACATAGCCCAAGAAGTCTTGGGCGAGTCAGCTAAGAAGTGGCTTATTTAGCTTTTTTAGCTTTAAGTTGAGCGATGGGCATTTTTTCGACTCCCGAAAAATACAAGTTCCCGGTTGTTTCTCCGGTGTTTATGTCCGCCGTTTTATTTAAAAAATTGCCAAAAACCGCACTGGCTTTTTCTAGATCACGTAGCTTCAAAAAATCTTTGTCATCCATAAATTTATTCATTACAAAAACATGGACGGGGTCTTTTCCATCTTCTTTGGCTTGTAACATTTTGCGAAAAACATCTTGATCTTGTTTACTGACACCTTCATTAAGTGCTTGAGGCGATAAAATATAATCGGTTTGCAAAAATAAACTAGGCGCTATTTTTTGATCCACCGCGCGTTGATAGTTTTCTTGATAACGACCCAAAGGTTCGATGTAATCGTGGTTTAAATATCGCAAGTTATAAAAAGTGTCTCTGTAGTCCTCGTTTAAATTTCTAAATTCTCGAGAGTTTAAAAATTCTTCAAATCTAGGATGTGTCATTCCGCCATGCATTAATTCATGTTGAAACGTATTGGCTCGTTCTGCGGCATACCCGGGTAGGTTTAAACGCATCTCGTTTAAACTTACGTTAACCGAAGGAATAGATGGTCCACCTAAAGGAAATCCGGGGTATGTTTTTCCTTCCTCAAGATTTAATAGCCCAAACTCTTGGTAATTCAACCCCATATCCGCAAGTTCTTGCCCCATTAAAGGAACCATTTTTTTGTTACTATAATCCTTTACCTCATCGGAAGGCTTTGACAATTCTTTAAAATAATCATTGCCATAACCCATTACATAAGTTTCGTCCATAGACGGTAGGTTGTATTCTGCTCTCACAGTATCTGCATAGGCTTTTCTTTCGGGATCTTTATACGCCTTGAGCGTTGGCTTCAAATATGTTCCCAAAACAGGCGTTTCGCCACTATAAACATCGGGGTAATCTGAATAGGCTCTATCATACAACTGTCTAGAAGTTAATGCGGCTCTTTGAGGTGCTGTTGCTTCAAACGATTTTCTAGCTTCTTTTGGCACCGTACCAAACGTATGGTAATCAAGATCTTGAACAGATTTCCCTAAATCAGAAAACAACGAATAAATACCTCCCGTCTGCATTCTAGGAGGT
>ENA-ORXF01002205-ORXF01002205.1-marine-metagenome-genome-assembly--contig:-NODE-2205-length-11848-cov-10.537677_pt1 | contig 11848 bp, 10 predicted proteins | sample MGYA00237864_ERZ511476 | MGnify/ENA primary metagenome ERZ511476 (study PRJEB26306, sample SAMN06343908) | marine metagenome | isolation source: coastal waters | place: Atlantic Ocean: West Antarctic... | reverse complement strand
TAAGTACCAGGGTGTACCCAACGTGTGCAACTTAAATTTTGCTGACAGAAGGCAATTAAATATGGGTCACGTGACCAGAAAGGCAATTAAAACCGTGTTCACTATAATCATGGTAACGTGACCTGAAATCATTGTTCATAACTGTCGCCATGGGTGGCGGCGGTTGGGAATGGTCTTGGCGCTATTTACATCTGTCTTCACGTTGACGCGCAGAACGTGTCGACGGCCGCACACGAGACACGTCTGTCGGGCGCCGCGTACGAGTGACACTGCGTACGAGTGGCACCTCGTACGAGTGGCACCGCGTGCGAGTGACACCGCGTGCGAAAGTCCGTCTCGGACACCGCGCTCGCCGCCTATATCAGCGGAGGCTGCGGCGTGAAGGGGTTGAACAGACTGATCGGGCGCCGCGTACGAGTGACACCTCGTACGAGTGGCACCGCGTACGAGTGGCACCGCGTGCGAGTGGCACTGCGTGCGAATGTCCGTCTCAGGCACCGCGCTCGCCGCCTATATCAGCGGAGGCTGCGGCGTGAAGGGGTTGAACAGACTGGTGGAAATAATTCAGGTCACACATGTTAGTACTAGCGACTTAATGGTACTAAATTAGTATTGATAATAGTTGACTGATAGTTAGTATTCATAATCCCGCGGGATTATGAATACTAATTAGTATGACTAATTTGGTCATACTAATTTGTATTTGGGGTGCCGCGGCACCTCTAATACTAAATATTAGTCAACACCGCCGGTACCAACACTGCCCGGGCTCGACTTTCGTGGCGGCGCTTGGCAGAGCGCGTTGACTTGCCTCTATGCGCGCCGAGCGTCGCGCTCCGCCGCCATGGCGCGCGTCGACTTGCCTCTGCGCACTCCGGCGCACGTCAACAGCGTCTGCACTAACCCTAAACTCAGTCAAATGTTAGTACCAGCGACTTAGTGGTACTAAATTAGCATCGATCATAATTGACTAATAGTTAGTATTGACTATGCCGCGGCATAGTGAATACTAATTAGTATGACTAATTTAGTCGTACTAATTTGTATTCGGAATTCCGCGGAATTTGGAATACTAACTATTAGTCAACCATTATCAATACTAACTTAGTACCACTTCAGTCGCTGGTACTAACTCCGAGACTGAAAACCGCAACGCTTCGGATTGTTGCGCCTCCCCTCCCCGCCCCCTCCCCGCCCCTCGCTCCGAGACTGAAAACCGCAACGCTTCGCACGAGCACGTCAGAAAGTGTCCCACTACGCACTAACCCCAAACTCAGTCAAACATTAGTACTAGCGACTTAGTGGTACTAAATTAGTATTGATAATAGTTGACTGATAGTTAGTATTATAGCTCCCACGGGAGCTATGGTACAAATTAGTATGACTAATTTGGTCGTACTAATTTGTACTATGGGTGCCGCGGCACCTATAATACTAAATATTAGTCAACACAGCCGGTACCAAAACTGCCCGGGCTCGACTTTCGTGGCGGCGCTTGGAGAGCCCTCGCGGGAGGGTGGAAAGCGTGTACGCGGGAAAACAGCCCGGAGAGTCGCGCGACTACCGGGGCAACAGCTGACTCGATAGCACGTGGTATTAGTGGCATTTAGAATACATTAAATAAACGTTTTACGACACTGGAGTGTCCTCCGATTCTCTCCGCACACCGGCCGCCAGCAGAGTTTGTTACGAATTGTTTATTTTAAGCATTTTGAATGAATAGTATATACGTCACTAACCAAAAACAGAATATGCCACACACTACCAGATATGTATTGAGTATCGCATCCAATATGCCTTGCGGGAGGCAGAGGACTTTCCCGACGAAGTCTAAGCCCGAATACACGCCCACAATCGGCAGGAATACCACTACAAACAGTATCCACTCAACGATGCGACATATGAAGGGAGTGGGTTCCTCATTGTTGGAGATGGAGGACATGCTTTTATAGAATGTTATAATCGCAGTTTTCTTTTATATGGTTAGTGTCTGTTTCCTATCTGGAGTATGAAGGACGCCGGTTCGAGCAGGAGCTCTGCGTGGAAGACTGTGCCTGGGGTTGACAGCATGATGTCGCTGTCGACAAACAGGGCGCAGTCGGAGTGGCAGCTGAAGACCAGCAGGCGTGTGGTACCGCGACGCAGGGCCGCGCCCGCCGCGCGACTAGCGCTTTGCGGCATCGCACCGCCTCTTGGGGGCCGACCTACCGTAAACGACGGCGTCATCGTCAGCGCGGCGGCGCTTGTACTTGCGCGCATGCGTCGGACGGAGCGCACGATTACGCCTTTCGACGCTGGAACGGAGGACATTGTGGTGGTAATACAAAAGTGTACGTGCAGCTATGAAGTCGACTTTAGCGGCATCAATGTCGGCCTGCATGAGGGCCAGCTTCGGAGTGATGTCGGCAATCATCGCATCACGGGAGGCATCGATCAACTCAATCTCTTTAGCGTAATTTGTATGGTTGTCGATCTCTGATGCGACCAATGTATTGTATTTCGAGCACGCCTCAAATTCGGCTTTCAGCCGGTCGATTTCGGAATACACAAAGGTTTCCTTCTTATGCATATCTTTCTTCATCTTCTTCAAGTCGCCGCTGATGGCCTTGAACCTGGCGACAGCGTTGTATTTTCTCGCACTGTGGTCTGATCTTCTCTCTTTCAGGTAGACGGCCATGACACTGTTCTCGGCCGACAACATGTCCTTTGCGGTAGTGTGAAAACGGAAAATATCATCACACTTGCTTTGCGAGTACTCGCTGACCAGGCGCATGGTCAGCTTGTCGGTGGCGACACCCAGCGTACGACAGACATCGGAGACGATTCCGGCGACCTCGGCGGACGCGGCGACAGTAGCGTGCCGCATGTGGTGGGCTCGAATAGAAAGCGGATCGGAACTCGAGCAACGCGTTACCGAGCCTTGGTATACCGAAAGCGCGGTGTTACCGTTATTCTGTGCTAAAGCCGATGTAAGCGTTACTGTTTGGATGTAGCGAAAGGGCGATCGAACCGAGCAGTTCGCGACACAAACCCATCGATCCGCATATATAGCGTCTCCGAAATCACATGAAACAAATCGTATACTCCATGCCCCCCAAGAAGGACATCGTTTACACCCCGTGCGTTCGCACAGTCTTCAATGTGCATGGCGCGCAGATGTCCGTGTCCTTCCCGGGAATGCGTGGCGGCGGGAAGAACCAGGACCCCAAAATCGAACGCTTCGACATGAAGGTCGCGACGTACGATGGCGCGGTGTACGGCCCGCCGACCCAGGGCGCGATCGGCAAGCAAGAGGTCGTGCTGGATGTGCTGCGTCGCGGATGGCAAGAGGGCAACGTCTATACCTGCCCGCTCGTGGCCGGCGAGGAGTGCTGGGCACTGATCGCGTGCCTCGGGATCGAAGCGGGCAAGCCCTCGCGCTTCGTCGCGGTCTCGCGCAGTGTGGAGATTGAACTGCGGGCGGCTGTAGCGGCGTACATCGAGAAGGGGAAGACCGGCCCCTGCGCGTTCCCGCACAAAGCACTTCGAAAACACTTTCTCTCGTGGGGCTGTGGCACGAAGACGAGCTTCGGCCGCGCGGGTCCTGATCCAATGATGTGCATCTCGTGGAGCGAGATGTTGTTCAACAAGAACAACCCCAGTGTCTGGACCAGTTTCGGGGCGTGGTGCTGCCACAAGCAGCGCCACTGCCTGCACCTCGTCTGCGCGGACGACAAGCCCGTCAATATGGTCATGAAGGGGCCGACGGACAAGCTTGCGCCGCACTTCGTGTGCGACACGACGACCATCGTGGATCCGAAGTTCCCCTTCGTGCGTGGTAGCTTCCCTGGCATGACTCGCGAGGAGCGTGCGGTCTGCTACCTCACCGCGCCGGATAACTACTGCGGCGTGGAGCGCCAGTGGATGCGCGATGCTCGGGAGAAAGGCGTGGCGGCGCTGCTCGGGCCGCGGACGGGTGGGGCGCCGCTGGCGCTCCCCGGCTCGACCGCGGCACTCGTTGTGCGCGCTGGCGCAGCTGCGGCTGCGGGGGCGGAGGCCGCGGCGCTCGCGCCGCTGTCGCTCACTGGTGTGGCGTCCGCGGCCGTGCCGGGAGCACGCGAGGATGTCACGAACGAGCCGATGTGCTGGCACGACAAGCCCGCCCCGCCAACGCTCAAGCGTTTCTGCGAGCGCTGCAAGGCGGTGTCGGCCGCCGCGGAGATCGGCAGCCTCGCGGGCCGCAAGCGCGCCATCGTGGACGTCGAAGCATTCGCCAGCGAGCAGATTGCACGCATGGCCTCGCTGCTCGATGTGTGTGCGATGGCTGTGCGTATGCCTGTGTAATCAGGAGACGGTATATTTGAATTTGCGATCAAATAAACCACCAATACCAAAATATGTTAGTTTGTTTGTAACGTTGTTTATTGTGAAAGCTACGGTGGTTATACCACGATTTTTCCGACCTTCTCAAGCATACAGCGCGCGTGTGTCATCATCTCCTCCGAGTCGTCGAACCGCTTGTCTGGATGGAATTTCAAGAGCATCGCACGTTTGAAAACACGGGCCCCCTCAGGGTTGTTGGTTTTCGCGAGCTCGTGCAGATTGTATGCGAACGTTTCGATGTCATCTGTCATGACCTCCGCGTCCGTGAGTGTTCCTGCTTCCCTCTTCCGTTTCACTAGGTGCCTGAGTCTGATGGTTGACAGCCACTCGTGTGTCAGGTAGTCACGCGGGTCCGACAGTCGACACTTGGGCATGGGCTGGAACACGGGCATCGGCGCGTCGACACCATCGGGTCTGAGAAGACTGAGCACACATTCCAGGTCGCCATCACCAGTCGTCATGACTTCCTGCATGCACCGCACCAGCGTGGCCTTGACAGCAGTGTTCAACCTGAGCTCGAACGACGTCTTAACACCATCCGAATTGCTGAACCTGATCACTGTCCCTAGATCTAGGTTCACACTGCTCTCCGGGCTCCCGTCCTTTCCATCACAATGAAGCAGTTTCTTGAATTCACCGTCATGCTTTACATAGTAGTTGTTTACATTCGACACATGGTTGTATCTCACCAGATTGTCGTGCATGGACAGGCGGCCGGCTACTCTCGAGGATGTAACGTCATTTAGTACACACACAGCATTCGAACGGCTGCGCCCAATGAAGAACAGCGAGCCGTTGTAGATAGGGAAGACGTTGGAAGGCATGTCACGGAACGATTTCGTAGTCAATTCGATCTCGAGTCCCCATTCGATCGCCGTGTTAACTATCTTCCAGAAGCTGGGGACGCTCGTCTCGTTCAAATTCTGTAGAGCGAGTTCCCTAGCGACTTCCATGGGATAGGACATACAGCACAGTTTGCAGGGACCCATACGTTCCTTTTATATGAAACCCAGCATTATGTACGCGCGTGTTGGGCAGCAAATGTCTCTCCGACTTCTCGCTGGTGTCGAGAATAGCGTCGTGTGTTTATACCGCTATACTTGTATAAAAGGCATCGTAAATCGAACACACAACGACATAACAAACAAATGATGCGCTTCATCTCCACGCTCGCGGCTCTCGCCGTTGCTTCTGGTGCGGCCACCGTGCCGGGGCTTGCCAAATACGTCACGGTGTGCGACCCCGAGGTGCAATCCAGGCCTGCTGCGTTCTTCGAGGCCGCCCTTGACAGGAGCTGCGCCCAGGCCAGCACTGATATGAGGCGTTTTTCTCTTCGGTGGCATCCGGATCGCCGCCCAGACGGCCTCACCTCGGAAGAATCTGACCGATATTTTAAGTGCGCGAACAGTGCTCATCAGCGCATGATGCGCCCCTGTAAGAAAATACAGAAGCACCGGAATGACGAAAGATCTTCGCAGTCTCGGCGTGGTCACGACGACCTACACGATGACCTCTGTTTTTTTTTGAAGCTGGTCTCGTTGGTGACCGTTGTCTTCGCGAAGGGAGGCGTTTTGTCTGTCGCATATAATATATATTCACACGGACTGTGCTTCTACATTAGCCAGTACACGACGGCGTTTGCGGTCGAGCCAGTCGCGTTGCAAGAGCCGCTGTGGGACATCGACGTCGCCGCGCAGCACAAAGCGTTGCAGGAGCGGACACAGGAACATGGACAGCATCGCGAGATGGGGATATACCGCCACGGGTCGCGCATGGTACTACAGCGCCGCGTTTAGCGTCTGAATAAATACAAAACAAACACTCACGCGGTGCTGTGTGTAGAGTCGTTTTTAGAAGCTACTGCATGCACAGGCGCCCGACTTCCATAGCGTCAAGGGCGGCCACTGTGCCTGGGCCCGCCAAACGCGTCTCGGATGCTCGGGAGACACATGTAGAGTCGAGGAATGTGTTGTGTCAAAATTTAGTAATTTGAAAACCCATCACCTAGGATGTCCTCATCCCCCGTTCCATCAAGCTGTTGCTTCGCGACTGCCCACTCGACCTCCAAGACATCTTTTGCTACAGGGAGTCCCTGGCTGCTGACACCGGAAGTAGTTCTGCCCTCGACAGACGCAGGGACTGGTCCGGACACAAACAGAAAAAACAGAAAGACAACAAATAAGACGGTATACGGGAATGTGTTGTTTTTCTGCCTTGAAGGCTTCTCCTCGTTACACCTCTTGGTCAGTATCGTTTGACGGCGTGGGTTAAGGTCCATTAGTTGCTCATCGGTCGAGTGTGAAATGATCCACCGCTCGTAACAGCAGGTCACGAAACGCTCCAGCTTCTTCATAGGCAGCTCTCTCCAAGCTGCACAGTCAAATGGGACAATGCTGGAATTGTTGGCCGTCTGCATATACAGTGCAAGATTGTGTTGGTTCTGTCGGTAGAATCTCAACGCCTCGGCCCTTTTCGGGTCGAGTTGGAATTGGGACACTGTGGATTCGAGAGTATTGAAGGTCATTGTGGATGCGTTTCTAGTATAACGGAAACACACCCTCTTAAATACGAAACTTATACCGAGTGTCTTGAGTATGATTGAATGTGCAGCGAAAAGAGCGTGTGGGGAGATAGGAGACACAAAGTTCCCATCTTCTTATCGACGTCGATATATGGTCATAAAATTCATATGTGGGTACACAAAAGAAACACTCACGTGGTGCTGTGTGTAGAGTCGTTTATTAGAGGCTACTGCATGCACACATGACCGACGAGGTTGGTGTATCGATTTATCTCTCCATCATCCCCGAGCAGCCTGCAGATGGGCATGAACTTCAAAAAGCACAGGCCCTGTGCGACGGCCAGCTTGGCATCGGCGAGGGCTTTGATTTCGCTCTCCGGCGAGTCGGACGGACACTTAAACGTGGCGATAGTCGCGGCGATGCGGGCCAGGAAGTCTTTGACATGTTTGATCAAATCTACAGCTATGTGCGCGTCCACGTTGTTAGTGTGGATGTCGGCGACCGCGCCCATTTTGAAGCTCAGCCTATACAACTCGGCCGATTCCGCCTGTTTGAACCACAGATGCGTCTGCATTCCATTGAAATTGTGTTCCTCGTAGAAGGCCCGCCGCATACTGATCTGGTTGTTCTTCGCGGCGACCGAATACGCCTGCGGGGCGGCATCGAAAATGGCTGCACAGTCGACATCCATCAGCGCCTGCAGACACTTGCCCGAGGCACGCTTCTGGAGCAGCGCGGCCTTTCGCTCCGCGTCGGTGTGTTTCGGGGCGGTGCTGAGCAGGGTTTCAAGCGATTCCATCTCCTCGAATTTCCCGTCTGCCCACAGATTGTACTGATGTGACATAACACCGTCTCCGACAACAGCGCGCTTCCACTTCGCAACCGCGTAGCCGCCGATGCCGGCGGGGAGCGGCGGCGACGCCGCCCGCGGCGCGGGCGCGGACGAGCCGCCCCTGGCGAACGGGGGTGGCGAGTACGGCGGAAAAGACGGCGCGTATCTCCCGGCGGGCGGGAGCGGCGAGTACTGCGGCGAAAACGGCGACGACCACGACTGAGCACGCTTATCGGCAGCGCCTTGCGACGGCGCGTGTCCCCCGGAGCCTCGGCCCGGGGACACACTCGGCGGCGAATACGCCGGCGTGAGCGGTCGCATGTACTGCGGTGTCGCGCCTCGGCCCGGGGACACACGCGGCGGCCTGTACATGGGCGTGAGCTGTGGCGAATACGCCCGTCCGGGAGAAAGCGAGGCACGCCGACTAGTGCCGCTCGGGACCGGCGGCGACCACGACCGCGCACGCTTACCGGCAGCGCCTTGCGACGACGCGTGTCCCCCGGAGCCTCGGCCCGGGGACACACTCGGCGGCGAATACGCCGGCGTGAGCGGTCGCATGTACTGAGGTGTCGCGCCTCGGCCCGGGGACACACGCGGCGGCCTGTACATGGGCGTGAGCTGCGGCGAATACGCCCGTCCGGGAGAAAGCGAGGCACGCCGACTAGTGCCGCTCGGGACCGGCGGCGACCATGACCGAGCACGCTTACCGGCAGCGCCTTGCGACGGCGAGCGGGTGCGCTTGCTCGCGCCGCCCTGCGGAGAGGCGGGGCGCGGCACGACGGCCGTCTTGTTCTTCTTGCGCACAGCCTCGTTCATCCTCCTCATCTTATTCGACCGAAAGTTTGCCAGGTGCAGTCCCACGTTCCTGTCGATCGCAGGACCCACAGACCCGGATGCGGACACTAAGACCTTCAAGTACATTGGCGCAAGATTGTCCTTGAAAGTTTCCCAGTTCGACACCTCGTGAAACTCGAGAAATGCCCGCACCGTCTGCGTGTCTAGCTTCATAGCCTTGTACTCCCCCAGCTCGACCATTAACTCCGCGGAGAGGGTGGTGACCGACGCCGCCGCAGCCGAAGCCGCCGCAGCCGAAGCCGCCGCAGCCGAAGCCGCCGCCGCAGCCGAAGCCGCCGCATCGCGTTTGGAGACAAACTCCTTGTAGCCCAACTGCGGGTGCTCGAGCCACGGAAAGACCGTAAGCTGTTCCCAGCCCTGTTCGCGGGCGTGGCGACCGTTCGTGAACTCGACCGAGACGATCTCCACGTTGGCCGGGTTGCCGATCACGAACTCCTCCTGTTTGTCGAGGTCCATGCCCCAGAGACACACAGCGCCATCGTAAGACTTGTCTTTCCACTCGCGGAGCAGCGGAGAGGCTTGGGACGCCACCACTATGTTGAGCCCCGGCTTGAGCGTGCACTTCACCACCGCATACACGACGGTGTCACCCGGGCCCCGCGAGCCGTGGCCGAGGCGGAACGCCGTTTCGGCCGCGTTCGACAGGCGCAACCCAGCGCCCACCGCGGCGTGCTGCTCGCGGTGGCCCACCGGAAGCTTGATGCCTTCGGCGAGCATGCTGGGAACGGCCGTTGCTGGCGTTACGAAGAAACACACGTCGCTACGGTGGTACTTCCACGACGAGCCGACGCTGTGGTCAGACAGCATCGTTATTGTCGTTTTTGATTGCTGGTGCGATACTCCTCTTTTATACTTGCCGCTTATGCCGATGGCCCGGTGACATGGATCCGGTTAAAAGTTAGCAAGTAAGTATCCGACACCGCGCGTGTATTTTATCTTTATTACAATCAATTATTCCGCGTACGCAACATTTACCATCCAGATCAATCTAAACACGACCAGCTGAAACATTTACACGCTCACCGTAACATTGAAGGCCGACGGCAGAATGTCGCGCCTCGTAAAATGTGCTGGCGATTGTCCGCTTGCGTGTAAGACACACACGAGCATCGTCGCGCCAATAAACAGCCTAGCGACGCCATCCATTCTCGCTCTGTGTTATGTGCTGTCTGCTAGTCTTTCATACACTATGTCACAGGCTGGCACGGGCGGTCAAACGCCCGACCCTCTGCGCTGCGGCGCGCCTTCGAGACCCTGCCCTCCGGGTCGCACACAGCGCAGCCGTGGCGCTGACGGCCATGCGAACAGATGCCTGCGCCGCCGCACTCGAAGCAAATGTAGGGCTGTTTATCATGGGGACACCGCAGAGCGACCTGGCGCTTACCGCCGCACTTTCCGCACTTCGACCGCTGCAGGCCGTGGGGACAACGCAGAGCGACCTGGCGCTTTCCGCCGCACTGCACACACTTCGAGCGCTGTTTGTTGTGCGGGCAGCGTCGCGGGGCCTTCGAGGGCAGCATCAGCAGCATTTCGTGGAAGCAATGCGCTTGAAATTTTATGCGCTCGGAGACGGTCTGAGACCGTATATAAACGTCGTATTGACACCCCCCCCGGCGTGCACGAAACACTGTCACTGTGAGAGATTTATTCAAAGCAAGGGAGTTAAGACGCGAGCTGCGGCGGCGGCGGCGGCTTCACGTTTGGCGCGTATCGCGTACAGCGCGACCGCTACATGGCGACTCCGACTGCGATGGCAACGGTGTTGCCAGGGCTTGCAAATGATGGGCCTGACCTGGGGCGCCTCTGTTTTCGGCGCCGCCGCCGCCGCCTCTGCTTTGGCCTTCGCCAGCTTTCCAGCTTTCGTACGACCGTCGATCTTTTTTGCACTGCCAAGCATCTCAGAAACGCTTGCGCGTGGCAGCGACCGTTCAGAAATACGAGGCGCCGTCTCGTCTTTTATATCCACCGCCGCCGCCGTTATTGTAATGTCAAATCTGTCAGACATCGCGCTATTTAAGAATTGCAGGTTGTCGTCAAACGAAATCCGAATAGCGCTCCGCGCTCGTGTTGCCGGGCGCGCCGCAAACGAAGACCGAATGACGCCCCCCGCTCGTTTTGCCGGGCGCGCCGGACAGAGGAGCTCTGGAATTATTTTTACGGAGACGGACATCTTGCGGTGTACCCTGGAATTGCTGATACTCGACGAGTCGTGTCACGAGAGCGTCGCAGTGCTCCGGAATTTGTCTCGCGTGTGCAAGGCCACGGCGGCAGTGATGCACGACCCGTTGTTTGTAGCGCATGTCTGTGTGCCGTGGCTCACGCCGTACCGCGTGCTACTGCGCATCCCGCAAATGGACACAAATCAGATACTGCGGGCAATCGACGCGCATGCGACACACGCCGGGCTGCTGACAACTGCCTTCGTCGCGCTCGTCGCGCAGTTCTGTACCCGCGGCTACTACGACGCGTTGTGCATGTCCGACGCTTGCCCGTGCGACTTAATGGTGCCGGTGATAGTGAAAGCGATGACCGCACACCCCGCGTCGCCGGTCGTGCTACACCTGGCGTGTATGGTGATTGCATACTATTGCGGAACCAAGCACGTGTCGTGCACGGAGGTCGTGGCTTCTGGCGTCCTTGTTCTCGCTGTCGAGGCTGAATATAAATACTGTGCCGATGCCGTGGGGCCATACACTGGGTTCCAGACGCTGCTCAAGTCTTTGCATAACAACACTGAAGTCCGTGAGCATGTGGTACGGGCGCGGGCCGGACGCCAGCCGCCTGCGCATGCTCGTTACACTGAATAGAAATCATGCCGCTGTCATATCGACTTTCGTGTGTAATAAACCGCTTCTATAACAGAGCTTCTCGTTGGTACGCCGAACGTGCCGGCAGCCGAACAGGACATGCCCCTCGCGCTGCGTGCGAGTGTCTGTCTCGGGCGCCGCGTTCTCCTCCAATCAGCTTCATTAGCTTTGTGAAGGCGCTGAACAGGCTGACGGAAATAATTCAGGTCACGTTACCATGATTCTAGTGAACACCGTTTTAATTGCCTTTCTGCTCACGTGACCCACATTTAATTGCCTTCTGTCAGCAAAATTTAAGTTGCACACGTCCGGTACACCCTGGTACTTAAGCGTTAGTATTCTTTCAGGGTTCTGGTACTTAATAGTGCCTACCACGAAATTAGTCAGTACATCTTTATGTCGTAAAACGAAACGTAGACTAAACTTAAGTACCGCTGGGTGGTGTTCACAGGAACGCTGGCTCCTAAACT
>ENA-ORXF01002204-ORXF01002204.1-marine-metagenome-genome-assembly--contig:-NODE-2204-length-11851-cov-6.176491_pt1 | contig 11851 bp, 12 predicted proteins | sample MGYA00237864_ERZ511476 | MGnify/ENA primary metagenome ERZ511476 (study PRJEB26306, sample SAMN06343908) | marine metagenome | isolation source: coastal waters | place: Atlantic Ocean: West Antarctic... | reverse complement strand
AAGAAAATTGGCGATCAAGTGCAATCAGGAAGTTATACGCCCGATTTAGGAAAACAACATTCTCACGTTGGTAGTATTCATAATTTATGTTTGGATAAAATTAGAGAAAAATACCCAAAACAATAAATATTGTTTTCACAAATAAAAAGCCTTGTTTACGGGTTGTAAACAAGGTTATAATTTATAGAATACTTGAATTTTATTTTTTAAAAATAAAAATTAATTCCAATAGAAGTGCTAAATATGTCACTTAAACCAACCTCTGTTGATGTAAGTCCATACCAAAGATACGTCTCTACCGTACCCAGTTCAACATAAAAATCTACTCCTTTTATAAGTTTTGGGTTTGTAAAATCTTTATGAATCATAGCGCCACCAAACAGCGTTAAGTGAAAAGCCGTTGGAAAATAATAACCAGCAGGATACTTACTGGGAAGTGTAGTAAATGTGGTAGTTCCTATATCTATCGTTGTTGTAAATCCAGCTATTGGAGTTATTATTAAGTTCTTTCCTATTTCTTTTCTAAAAATAGGAAATGTGTTCTTTATAGTGATTAAGTGTATTTTATCTGCTTTAGAAATTGACTCTGGAACATAACCGTATAACAATTCTGAATACAATACCTTATCAAATAATTGATAACCTGCGCCCACAGAAACAACACCTATGTTACCTGCAAATTGCATTTTTACATAATCCGGGATATACCAAGCTTTATCTTTCGATAAATTGGGCTCTTGGGCATATAATTTGGTTAAAAATAAAAGTATTATGGATGCTGAAAATATGTTTTTAATCTTCATTTTAAATTATAATTCTGTAATTTCAATATTAAACGTTTCACCCTTAACATGTATAACACCATACACAGGTTTCTTAAGAGCAGGTACTATTAAATAATCTACTTCACCTTTTTCATAAAAATAACCGTGCGTGTGACCGTGCACAGAGAGTGAAACATTGTTTTCAATCATTATTGAATTATAAGTTTCTTTCATTTCAGCAGATAAATCTTGGCTAACAACAATAGGAATATGTGCAAATGCAAAAATTTGGTTAAACTTTGCATGATCACTTAATTCTAATGATAACCAATCAAAATCTGGGTCTTTGTTACTTTCCCAAATTATATCATCAAAAAGAACAAATTTGTTGTTGTTAAACTCAAAGGAATAATTATAATCGCCAAACATTTCTTTGTAAATGATACTTCCATTTGAATTATAATCATGATTTCCTATAACTGTAAAATAAGGCTTATTAAGGTTTTGCATGATATCGGAAAAGATCTCAAATTCTTTTAAAAGTGCTTGATCTGCAATGTCACCTCCAAAAATTACAAATAAAATATCATCATTTTTATTAATATCGTTAATTACTCTTCTAAGATTATTATAAAAAAAATGAACGTCGGTAACGAAAGCAAACTTGAAATCCTGAGATTCTAGTTTAATGTTCTCCAGTAATTTAATGTTTTTTGCCGTCGTATTCTTGTCAGCTGTTTTTACACCTGCTTCATAAACGCTATACTCAAAAATATTATCACACCTAGTGAGAATTAATGCCAGCGCAAATAATGTTATAATTTTAAAAAACCTCATTTATTTTTATTTGTATTTTTTAGTTGAGAGCAAAATTACTCATTATGTAGATTACAAAACAAAAAAAAACTCACAAAAAAAAATTATTAATTGAATGACGAAAAGCATGAATATTGCTTTACGGTTGATAAAATTGATAAATAAAGCATTGTATTTTAAAGAATATCAGGAAACTAGAATTCACATAAAGAAGCAAACCTTTGCATCTGGTTTGGAAAAAAAAATGCCATAAAGCAAACTCATCATTTATCTTTGGAATATATTTGAGAGAAATATCCAACACATTTAATACTCAAAACGTTGGAAAAAAATTGGTAGATAAATTGACATTTAAAACATCAGACTAAGATTAATAGAACTTAAAAAAGCAATTAATTTCTATAATTTCTTTTTTTTGAATATCTGATTAATTTAATTCAATTTAGGTTTTTTAAAGTATTTCAGAGGAACAAACAACATTCCAAAACACTGACTTTTTTCTTTATGCATGTTTTTATGATGAATTTTGTGTGCTTTTCGGAGGCCTTTTAAATACCTATTATTTGTATTTTTAAACCATTTAAATCGCTGATGGATTAAAACATCATGTATTAAAAAATAAGCAACCCCATATCCTAAAATACCTAAACCCATATATGCTAAGTATGAATATCCAACAGTTGAGCTAAAGTAAAACAGCAACATACTTGGAATGGCAAATATTACAAAAAAAGCATCATTCTTCTCAAATCCTTTATATTTTGGTTTATGATGATCTTCATGCAAGTACCAACCAAAACCGTGCATAACATATTTATGCGTAAACCAACTGACACCTTCCATTAAAAAAAATACAACAATACTTATAAAAGCAAACATCATTTTATATCATTTTTAATTTGTACTTCACATAACTTCTTGCTAATAAATTTATTTTCATTGGATCAGAAATTCGAATTCTTGTATCCATAATTTTTTCTGAAGGTATATTATTTAATTTTATTAATAATCTTCTATAATATCTATACGCCATATAAACACCAAACTTAGCTTCTGGGGGTAATTTTAAAACTCCGTTTTTAAATGCGAAATCAAAGTCTGCTTCAATCTCTTCAATAATTATTTGTTTTGACGCTGTATCTAATTTACCTAAGTCAATATTTGGGAAATAAGAACGGTTTAAAACTTCATAATCATCCTTTAAATCTCTTAAAAAATTTACCTTTTGAAACGCAGATCCCAAACGCATTGCCGCATCTTTTAACCTATTGTACATTACATCATCACCATTTACAAACACTTTCAAACACATTAATCCTACAACATCTGCAGAACCATAAATATATTCGTCGTATTCTTCTTTTGTGCTGTACTCCGTTTTGTATAAATCTGCTTTCATACTTTTTAAGAAAGCTTGCACCATTTCGTCGGGAATATGATATCTATTTACCGTTTGTTGAAAAGAATTTAAAATAGGATTTAAACTAATGCCGTGTTCTTTAGCGAAATAATAATCACGCTCAAAATGCGTCATTAGTAATTCTTTGTTATAGTCATGAAAAGTATCTACAATTTCATCTGCAAAACGAACAAAACCATATATATTATAAATATCTGTCCTTATTTTTGGAGACAGCATATTTACAGCCATAGAAAAGGAGGTACTGTATTTTTCAGTAACTAATTTGCTACAATCATTAGAAACAGTGTCAAATAACTCTTTCATATTACTGTTTGTTTTTTTTAATTAACTCTGACGCAATTTTACCAGAAATTAATGCTGGTGGAACTCCTGGACCAGGGACTGTTAGTTGACCTGTAAAATACAAATTATTTACTTTACTACTTTTAATTTTTGGTCTTAAAAAAGCAGTTTGTAGCAATGTATTTGCCATTCCGTAAGCATTTCCTTTATACGAATTATACTCATCTTTAAAATCATTTACACAAAACGACTTTTTAAAGATAACACTTTTTTTAACTTCTTGGTTTGTTAATTTCTCAAATCTATCTAAAATTTTATGAAAATACATCTCTCTTAACTCTTCTGTATCTTCTATTCCTGGTGCTAAAGGAATTAAGAAAAAACCAGCTTCTTTGCCCTCTGGAGCAGAAGTTACATCTGTCATAGAAGTGAAATTAGCATAAAATAACGGATCGGTTGGCCATTTAGGTTTGTCATAAATTTCTTCTGCATGCAAATCAAAATCTGTGTCAAAAAATAAAGTATGATGACTTACGTTTTTAATTTTTTTGTCAAAACCCACATAGAACAACAATGACGAAGGAGCAAATGTTTTATTCTCCCAATATTTTTCTGAATACTGTCTTAGGCTTTCATCTAATAACGTTTCTGTATGGTGATAATCTGCACCACTTAAAACCAAACTCGTTTTAATTTCTTTTCCGTTAATTAGCAACGCGGTTACATTTTTTTCTGTGTCTGTCCTTATTTTTTCAACAGCTGCATTTACTTCAAATTTAACACCCAAAGAAGTTGCCAAAGAAACCATACCCTCTACTACTTTATACATTCCACCTCTAGGGTGCCAAGTACCCAAACCAAAATCTGCATAATTCATAAAATTATAAAATGCTGGTGTGTTGCTTGGTTTTGCGCCTAAAAACAATACTGGAAATTCTAAAATTTTAATTAGTTTACTACTTTTTATATTTTTTCTTACTTGTTTTCTTATCGTAGAAAAAAACTGAGTAACCCTCGTTACTGTTGTCGTTGTAACTAATTCTAAAGGAGAAATTCCTGGTTTATAAACTAAATCTAAAATAGCTGTTTCGTAATTTGATTTTGCAGAATCTAAAAAGGACTTTAAGTGTTTCGCACTTCCTTTTTCTTCTGCTTCAAACATTTTATAAATATCTTCTAAATTTTCAGAAATTTTTAACGAAGCATTTTCACCAAAATACACTTCATAACCAGGGCTTAATTTGTCTAAAGTATAGTAGTCTGAGGGCTTTTTACCAAAGTCTGCAAAAAAACGTTCAAAAACATCTGGCATCCAATACCAAGAAGGTCCTAAATCAAATGTAAATCCTTCTTTTTTAAATTGTCTAGCTCTTCCTCCTAATGTATCATTTTTTTCTAAAACAGTAACGTTGTAACCTTCTTTTGCTAAATAACAAGAAGCTGATAGCGCTGAAAAACCAGAACCAATAATATGAATGTTTTTTTTCATTAAATATGTATGTGGAACAAAGGTATCAAAAAACTAAACAAAAATACCGAGATAAAGAAAATTATAAAACTTTTAACAAATCTGTTACCGTGTCGAAAAAAGAAACATTAAAATTATATTCATTATTTTTTATGAGAGAAGTTTTTCTACCAACAGCTATAAATTCATGTTTTGTTTTTTGAAGAATACTTTCAATCTCTTCAAAATACCCCAGAACTTTGTCATCATAAGGTTGCACGGTAAGTGAAGTTATAAAACACAATTCTTTCTCATGTTCAAAAAAATAATTCAAATTATCTAATGGTAAATTTTGACCTAAATATATTGTTTGATTTCCTCTTAAAACCAATTCGTAATTTAAGTACAACAAACCTAATTCGTGAATTTCATTTTCTGGAAGAAATAATACATATATTTTTTTTGACTCTTTAATTTCATGCTCTAAATTTTCTGTACTTACGTGAATTTTTTGGGCAATTAAATTAGATATAAAATGTTCATGGGCGGGAAATACAGTGTCTGTTTGCCATAATAAACCAATATGTTGTAAAAATGGAATAAACACGTCTTTAAAGATTTCTTTAAAGTTCATTTTACTTAATAATTTATGATAAGTAGCATTAAATAAAACTTTGTCAAACTGAAACATCGACAATTTAAAAGCATTAATTGCATCATCATTTATTGCAATAGCAAAAGAAGCTTCTCGAGATTGTATCAAAATTTCTTCCTCAGACATTTTTGCAATCTTAGATATTTTGTAATTGTTTTTAATTAGTAAAACCACGTTCAGTAACTTGCGTAAGTCCTCGTGAGTGTAGTATCTTATATTTGTGTCTGTTCTTTTTGGTTCTAATAAATTATATCTTTTTTCCCAAATCCGTATTGTATGCGCTTTAATTCCTGATATATTTTCTAAATCCTTTATAGTAAAATCTTGTTTAATATTGTCCATCTTATTATTTTAGGGGCTCAACAAATGTAGCAATATTTAATATATGAAAATATTTTTTATTAAAATTGTAACATTTGTTATAATTTTACTACTTACAAGTAATCAACCATTTTAAATGTGCACAAAGATTTAGAGAATAAATTTTTATCGGACTTTGAGTCAAATCAGAACATAGTGCATAAAATTTGTAGAATTTACACTACAGACAGAGATGGACATAATGATTTGTTTCAGGAAATAACCATACAAGTTTGGAAAAACTACCCAAAATTTAGGGGAGATTCTAAGTTTAGTACATGGATGTATAGAGTGGCTTTAAATACCGCAATTTCATTGTATAGAAAATCTACCAGAAAAGTAAAGACACAAGATTTTAGTGATGTTGCATTTAAAATTAAAGTTACAGATTATGATGATACCGAAGAAGTACAATTAAAGGCGCTCTATAAAGCGATTCACCAATTACACGATATAGACAAAGCACTAATTTTTTTATATCTAGAGGACAAACCTTATAAAGAAATATCTGAAACATTAGGAATTTCTAACGTAAATGCAAGAGTGAAAATGAATAGAGCAAAAGAAAAGTTAAAAAACGTTTTAAACCCATAAAAATGGATTTATTAGAAAATTATAAAAAAGCTTGGAACAATCAACCCGACGCTGAAGATCAACTTTCTTCTGTCGATATATACAAGCTGGCGCAATCAAGATCTTCATCTATTGTAAAATGGATTTTTATTGTTGGTATTCTTGAATTTGTCATCTTAAATTCTCTCTACTTTTTTGTAGATATGGATGAGGATTATGCTGAATATGAAAAATTGGGTTTAGAAAATTTTGTCTTCTATTCTCAAATTGCGGCATATGGAATCTTGTTTTATTTTTTAACTATGTTTTATTTAAATTACAAAAGAATTTCTACTACGGATTCCACAAGAACCTTGATGAAAAAAATAATTAAAACTAGAAAAACAGTTCGGAATTATGTGCTATTTAATCTTAGTTATATGGCTTTAGTAATGATTGTTGTTACCGTAGCATCCATAAATACTAATATTGATGATTTAAGTAACAAACAAATCATTTTAATAATAATCGTAACTCTTATTATTACACTTTTAATCTTAGTCGTGTTGTGGCTATTTTATCAATTACTTTATGGTTTTTTACTCAAAAAATTGAAAAAGAATTACAAAGAGCTTGCAAAATTAAATGAGCTGCATTAAACATCTAATTTTACAAAAAAATACTTTTATTTCTATTTTTTTTGGTTTCGTTTAGCAAAAATGAAATTTTTGAACAATCGCCAAATTAGACTTGGTTTTAAAGTAGGTTTTGGATTACACAGGGCTATTGATATTTCGCCTAGTGCTGCACATAATTTTAATAATCGTTTTCTTTAGAAAAATGAATAAACTATTTTTAGTCTTAAATTAATGATTGTAAAACCGTATTTTATTTTGGTAATATTACCTTCTTATATAAGACAAGATTCAGTATTTAGTTTTCTGATAAAAAAGCGTATTATTTTAAAAACAACAGAACGAAATTAATGCTATACAGCAAGTCTAATATATTGCATTTAATAGCGCAAAGAACCCAAATAAGGTTTAAGGCCATTCTTCTACATCATCTTTTACCTGACAAAAATAAAAGCATATTTATATCTCTAATTACTCCCATTATCTGTTTTATCCCGGAAAAATCTCGAGTTCTTTTAACAAGATTTCATGCATTTCATTTGTATAATCTAAATGTGTAACAATTCTAATTCTGCCCTCACCCATTGGTGTTAATAAGATATTTTTATCTTTCATTTTTTGAATAAAATTATCAGCACCTATCGTTTCATGGACATAAAAAATAACAATATTAGTTTCAATCAACGCTACTTCTTTAACATAAGAAACAGCTTCTAAAACAGCGCCTATTTCTTTTGCTTTTTGATGGTCTTCAGCCAAACGTTCCACATGATTGTTTAAGGCATAAATTCCTGCAGCCGCTAAAAAACCACCCTGTCTCATTGCGCCCCCAAACAATTTCCGAATTCTTAATGCTTTTGCAATACTCGCTTTAGATCCTAACAGTATAGAACCAATAGGTGCTCCTAGACCTTTAGAAAGACAAATTGAGATCGTGTCAAACAACAATCCGTATTGCTCTGGAGTTTCATTTTTAGCAACCAAAGCATTGAATAGGCGCGCTCCGTCTAAATGAAAAGCCAAATTATTTTTCTTGGCAACTTTTTGAACCTTCTCTAACTCAGCAAAATCCCAGCAAGCCCCGCCTCCTTTGTTTGTTGTATTTTCTACACAAACCAAACGAGAGTAAGGAACATGAATGTCTGCTCTGCCCGCAACTGCTTCTTGCAGTTGTTCCGCAGTAAACATCCCTCTATTTCCATCAATTAACTTACAAGTTACACCAGAGTTAAAAGCTGCACCTCCACCTTCGTAATTAAAAACATGGGCATATTTATCGCAAATTAATTGGTCTCCCGGTTGCGTATGTAATTTTATTGCTGTCTGATTTGCCATGGTTCCGGAAGGAAAAAATAAAGCATCTTCCATTCCAAACATAGCAGCTGCCTTTTCCTGTAACTCATTTACCGTTGGATCCATTTTAAAAACATCATCACCAACTTTTGCATGCATCATTATTTCCAACATTCTTTTCGTTGGTCTTGTCACTGTATCTGAAATTAAATCTATAATCATTTATTTATTTTTTGGTTATTTCACAGCATTGCGCAGAATTTACGAATCTCTGCTAAACAATTATTTGCTATTCATGCATATTACTTCCAATTGGCGAACCGTCTGGAATTTTTAGCACAGCTGCTTTCTCAAATTTCGTTGGGTTTTTAACAAAACCAGCAATCCTTTTTATCATTGCAAGATCATATATTTTTTGAACCCCTACTACTTCTTTCTTTTGCAAAATTGATTTGATTTCATCTAACTTAAACAATACGATTGCATTTACTTGTTCGTATTGATTTCTGTTGGCTGCCAAATAAAACAATTGCTTTAAAACGTTACTATTTATTACATTTTGTAATTCTTGATGGTACCAATCTTTGTGGGTTTTACGGATGGTTTTCACTATTAATTCATCCAATACTTCCTCTAAACCTAATTGTCTTTTGTTTAAACTTTTATGTGCAATTAAGCGAGAAGCTCTTTGTGGATTTAATAGTAAATTTAAAGTCATTTCACTTGCTGTTTCCACTGCTCCAAAAGCGTCAAACTCTACTCCTAAGTTGCTTTTAAACGATTCTCTACTCCTACCAAAACCGATTGCTCTTGGCGGAAAAAGACCTAACTTTTCTTTCGGAATTGCAATTTCGTCTACAGCGATTGTTTTTAAAACTGCTTGCAAAGCAATTCTTTCGGTAGTTCCAGAAAGGTTTTCAACAACCTTCTGACCTCCTCCTTTTACAGCATAACTATAGTTTAAACCACCAATTAACTTCACCGTTGCTTCTGTTTGAAATCTATGGAAAAAGTACAACGGCACAAAAACATCTTCTAAAACCGAATAAGGTTGATTTGTCTTTATATTATCTACAGAAAAATTAGCAATCGCTGTTTTTCTTATTTTTAAAACGTTGTAAAGTTCATCATAAATATTCCCTCCATTATCCCATAAATGAGCTGCGCCATTTGCACTCCCTTGTGATCTTGCATCTGAATCTGACAAGTATTTTAATCCGCTTGCAAAGGCATTTTCTAAAAGCGCATTTAATTCTAGATTCTCATTTTTATTTTTCGGAAAATCTTGATATGCATATGCCACAATTACTTTGTCCCATGCACCAATCTTGGTATCATAGGCATCTGAAAAATCAATTTTCCCGTCTAATAAGGTGAATTTAGGGTGCGGATAATCCATCACCGAAGCCCTATTATTTGTACTTGCCGCAAAATTATGTGCAAAACCCAAAGTGTGTCCAATTTCATGCGCAGATAATTGTCTAATTCGAGCAATGGCCATTTGAAGTGCGAAATCATCGGCTGTGTTATTATTGGCGTAAGGTGCTTGCAAGGCTTGTGCAATTAAAAAATCTTGTCTGATTCTTAACGATCCTAAACTTACATGCCCTTTGATAATTTCGCCAGTTCTTGGATCGGAAATACTTGCGCCATAACTCCAACCTCTTGTAGAACGATGCACCCATTGCACCATATTATATCGCACATCTAAAGGGTCTGCGCCTTCTGGCAGCATTTTCATTTGAAACGCATCTTTATAACCTGCTGCTTCAAAGGCTTGGTTCCACCAGCGTCCGCCATCTAACAAAGCAGAACGCACTGGCTCTGGTGTACCTCGATCTAAATAATAAATGATAGGTTCTTTTGCTTCCGAAATTTCAGCATCCGGATTTTTCTTTTCCAGTCGGTGTCTTCGAATAAATCGTTTTGTAATGGATTGATTTACAGGTGTTGCATAATCTAAATAAGACATTAAATTTGCACCAGAACGTGGATCAAATTTTCTTGTTTTGTACTTGTTATCTGGTAATTCTACAAAAGAATGGTGCTGGTGCACCGTTATCAAACTAGCGTCTGGCGTTACACTTCTTATATTGTATCCTTTCGGAGCTCCTTTAAAAGTTAACATCAAATCAAACTCAACATTTTCAGGAAATGCTTTTGTCCGCGACATATTAAAAGCAGATTTACTCTTATCTAAACTGTAACTACCTTGCTTACTGCTTGCCAAACGATTTGAAACTCCGTGTGCATCTCTCATAAAAAAGTCAGTAGCATCCACCAAAAAAGCTCCATTTTTTTCTTCCTTGATGACAAAACCATGTAAAACCGATTTCGCAAAAGCTTGCTTTACCGACTTTTTTTCTTCCCTATTTTCGGTAATCGCTCTATAATCTTGATTTGGCTGAATGAGCATTATTTTATTACCTGCCTTTTTAAAGTGAACCACAACTCCAGCTCCCAATTGCCCTCTATCTAAACCTATATCGTTAGAACCAATTCCCTCTGATAGGGATCTAACGTAAAGAAACTCTTTATCAATTTCATCGATTTGAAGAAATACTTTATCAGAATTATCATCGTAATAGAAGGTAAAATAACCCTCGTATTTCATGATTCCTTTTTGGAGTTTGTTTGCTGTCTTCTGCATAAAAAACTGAGAAAATCCATTAAAAGAAATGGAAATAAAAAACAGAATAGCTAGTACTTTTTTCATGTTACATATATTTTCTATAAATCTATACAATAACTATCAGCTTTTAAAACCAGAAATCTTAAAATTTCATTTATTTTTGTTCGACTTATGATTACACAAGACCAACTTAAAGATATCGCTGAAAGAATTGAGAAACTAAAATCTTATTTAGAGATTGATAAAAAACTCATAGAAATTGCGAACGAAGAGGAAAAAACGGTAGATCCAAATTTTTGGAACGATCCGAAAGCTGCTGAAGTTTTAATGAAAGAGTTGCGTTTTAAACAAAAGTGGGTTGCTGATTATCTCAAAACCATCACTTTAAACGAAGATGTAAACGTATTATATGAGTTTTACAAAGAGGGTGAAGTTGATGAAACCGAAGTAATACAACAGTTCGAAAAAACAAGTACTTTCTTAGAAGACTTAGAATTTAAAAACATGCTTTCTGAAGAAGGAGATTCTTTGTCTGCGACCATACAAATTAACGCGGGTGCCGGCGGAACAGAAAGTTGCGACTGGGTAGAAATGTTGGCTAGAATGTACACTATGTGGGCAGAAAAGCAAGGTTTTAAATTAAAAACACTCAATTATCAAGCAGGTGATGTTGCAGGAATTAAAACCATTACCATAGAAATTGAAGGTGATTATGCCTTTGGCTGGTTAAAAGGAGAGAATGGTGTGCACCGATTGGTGCGGATTTCCCCTTTTGATTCTAATGGAAAACGACACACTACTTTTGGGTCTGTATATGTTTTTCCTGTTGCTGACGATTCTATTGAAATAGAAGTAAATCCTGCGGATATAGAAATTGTAACTGCACGCTCTAGTGGCGCTGGCGGACAAAATGTAAACATGGTTGAAACCAAAGTTCAGTTGACCCATAAACCTTCTGGAATTCAAATTTCTTGTTCTAATTCTCGTTCACA
>ENA-ORXF01002199-ORXF01002199.1-marine-metagenome-genome-assembly--contig:-NODE-2199-length-11867-cov-2.916879_pt1 | contig 11867 bp, 12 predicted proteins | sample MGYA00237864_ERZ511476 | MGnify/ENA primary metagenome ERZ511476 (study PRJEB26306, sample SAMN06343908) | marine metagenome | isolation source: coastal waters | place: Atlantic Ocean: West Antarctic... | reverse complement strand
TACAGGTCGCTCATCCTCGGTCTCCTCACGGAGCCTGAATCAGATCGAGCCGCTCAGATCAATGGGTCCTGACCCTAGCTGGACGTGGGGGGAGGATGTCATGAAACCCAGCGTGTCGAGCGCGAGTTTGCCAAGCGAAACGGTTTCGATGTTGGTCTCGACCCGGCCCGCACGCGAATAGGCAAGGAGATCGTCGAGCAGCTTTTCCATCCGACGGATCCGCGCTTGCATCAGCGTGACATGGTCCTGAACGAGCGCGCGCCCGTCCTCCGGCATGTCTTCGATGATCCACGTGGCGAGTTGGTCGATGCCGCGCAACGGCGACTTCAGGTCGTGCGATGCGACATAGGCAAAAGCCGACAGCTCCTCGTTGCTCCGCTCAAGCCCGATGCGGCGTTCCTCGAGCATATGCTCGGTTGCGAGCCGCGCGGACACGTCGGTGATGATCGCCATATAGCGATCCCCGGATAGTTCGGCGATTTTGCTCAGGCCAACCTCGACCGCGACTTCACCGCCGTCCTTGCGCCGCCCCATCAAGGGCAGCCCTTGCCCCATCAGCCGTTTTTGCGGGTTCTGGATATAGTTGTCGCGCAGCGCGACGTGACTGCTGCGGTACCGTTCGGGAAGAAGGCGTTCGAGCGCAGTGCCGACCAATTCGTCGCGATCATAGCCGAAAATTGCGTTCAGCTGGTCGTTGACCCGCGTAATGACTCCCGCGTCGTCGATCGTCACGATGCCCGACGGGATCGCCTCGATGATGCTGTCCGCACGGCTCTGCTGGATCTGTCGATCGGTAATATTCTTCTTTACGTTGGCGAGGCCGACGATCGTCCCTGCAGCATCAACGATCGGCGACAAGGTCACCGCGACATTCAGCAGGCTGCCGTCCCGATGCTTGCGCACCGCCTCGAACGTGACCTTGCTTTCGGCGGGAGCGTCGCCCATCGCGCGGCGGACACGCGCTTCGTCGTCGTTACCCCCCGACCCGATGAACGCGTTTGCGGGTCGGCCAATGATCTCCGCCGCAGAGAAACCGAACATCCGCTCAGCGCCACTGTTCCAGCTGGTGACAAGCCCCTCGACACTTTCGCGAATGATCGCGTCATCCGACGAGGAAACGACCAGGCGTTGAAACATCATCTCTGCGGCGTCATCGGCGGTCGTTGCCGCATCGTCAGCGACTGGAACCAACGAGAGCGCGAAGAGCGGCCGCTGCTCGGATCCGAGAAACTTCCCGACGCCCGAAAAATCGATCTCGCCACCGTTACGCACCCGTATCGTCACCAAGCACGGTGAACCTGACGAGGATCGTTTCAACGCGGTTGTCCAGCATCCCCCATCGGGCACGGAGACGGTGAACGTCAGGCTGTCGAGCGTTGCTGGATCGTCACGCCCGTGTCGGCCGGGCAGCAGTCTGCTCGCGGCGCCATTTGCCGCAATAGCATGTCCCGCCGCGTCGATGACCACGACCGGGTCCCGGCTCAGCTCAAGCAATTGTGTGGCCAAATGGTCGATCATCGTGAACAAATATTCACCATTGGTTACGATTTACAACGCGAAACTTGAGCTGGGTTAAGGTAACTGAAAGCACATCGTTTTGACCATTGTCCGCCGCCAGGAAGTGGTTTCCTGGTTAGAAACGACAGGCCGCCGGACGCTGTCGAGGGCGGTGGTGGGGCAGCCAGACCAGCGGCCTATGCATCGGCTCATCGGTGCACCGTTCGAGAACGCGGCGGTCGCGAACGCCCTACGTCCGCAGCGATGCCCTGACCGGACGGCGTTCGACCCCCGACAGCTAATCGGCTCGCGCAAGCTCGCATGGCCGGTCAAATCTGTGCAGGGCGACCGAGTGAAATTCAGCGGGCGCCCTGCCCGAGATTGCGGGCAAAGCTCGGCGACTGCGTAAACTCGGTGGTAAACCAGAATACGCCTCAGCAAAGAAATGGCGGAAAAAAGTGGTCGGGGAGACAGGATGGCAAAACACGGTCGGATTTTTGCCAGTATGCTCCGCGAGTCGAAGTATTCCGGGCTTTCTGCAAACCGCTACTGTCAATTTTACTGTCAAGTTTTGCCGGTTTGTGATACCGCTTAGGCATGAAAACCCAAGCCGCCGCGTCGAACGATCGTTACCTTTGGTCCCGCTCCAATACCCGCATGATTTGGTACAGCGTGCCAGTGCCGAAAGAACATCAAGCCCGCGTCGGGCGAAAGGTATGGCAGGGTTCGCTCGGCACGACTGATCGCCGCGAAGCCCTGTTGCTTGTAGGTCAAAAGCGGGCCGAGCTGATCGGTGAATCGCGATGCGCAGCGAATGACCAGACAGCGCCATCGGCGCGGCCACATGCGGTTGCATTGGAGATATACAATTCCTTGCTCGGTCGGCTTGAGGCGGCGCGCCGCGCAGCCCCTGCGGACGATCACGAGCAAGACGCTATGATCGCGAAGCGCGAAGCTGATTTGCGGCGCATGAGCCGCAGGATGATCGACGGCGATGTTTCACAATGGGAAGCAATGGCCGCGCGCAGCATCGAGCACCGTGGGCTTCCGATCGAGCTTGGGAGCGATGAACACCGCGCGTTAGCGGCGGCCTTTGCCGAAGTCAGTATAGACGCCGTGTCGGTGTTCACGCGCCGCCACCAAGGCGAAATTGATGCCGAGCCGCGTAGCGCCATCGTCCGCGCCGAGCGCGAGCGTGAGGGTGCAACCGCGAAGAGCGGCGAAACCATCCTCGAACTTTACGATGCCTATTCGATCTGGCGAAGCCAACCGGGACGAAAGCGCCGCCGCCGCCTCGAATTGATGGCGAAGGATCGTGTTGCCGTTGAGCTGTTTGCGGAGTTCGTTGGCGAGCATCGCGCCATACGCTCAATCACCAAGGATGATGCGCGATCTTTTCGCGATATGCTGGCGCAATTCCCGGCGTCGCGAGGCAAAAAGCCCAAGCTCGCTAATGCGTCGATCGCTGAATGTATCAACACGGCGGCGCGCGGGAAGCTCAATCTCCTGAGCCTCACGACACAAGCGAAATACCTCTCGATCATTTCGCCGCTATTCGACTGGATGATCAGCGACGGGCCGCGCCATATCGCGCTGGCGCACAATGTGTTCGATGGCCTTCATCCGGCGCTTGAGAAGGGCGAAAATCGTCGTCCTTCCTACACCGCTGCGCAGTTGAACACGTTCATAGCCTCGCCGCTATTCAGTCAATGCAGGGGCGCGGGTAAAGAGCATGTGCCAGGTGATGTTGCCGTGCGCGATCATCGCTATTGGATTCCGCTGCTTTGCCTTTTCACGGGTTCGCGCGTGACCGAAATTGCGCAGCTCCACGTTGATGATGTCGCGGTCGAGGACGACGTGCCGCTGATCCTGTTGACGCATGACGAGGGCAGTGGTCGCCATGTGAAGGGCAAAAAAAGCCGGATAGCAGCGCTCCATCAAATCCTGATCGACGCGGGTTTCGTTGATTACTGGCGAGCGCAGATTGAGCGCGCCCAACGCGACGGCAATCGCCAGCTGTTTCCCAAGCTGAAAGCACGCGCCGACGGTCCCCTTGGCGCCGCGCCTTCGCGGTGGCTCGGTCGCTATTTAACTCGCATTGGTATCAAGGATGGCGCGGACGGCTACGGCGCGCACAGTTTTAGGCATACGATGGCCGACGCTATGCGCGCGGCGGGCTTCATCGACATTGAGTTCGGGCAGCTGGTCTTAGGGCATTCCAATAACACGATAACAAGCGCCTATGGCTCGCTTCCGCAGGGTGCTCCGGCGCGTCTCAAGGCGATGGTCGATGCGGCGTTCATGGCGAAGCCGTTCAGTGAGGTCGCATTCGATCGGCTCGCGACCAATTTCTTCGCATCCTGAATACGCGCCGAAAACGGCCCTTACAGCGCAATTTGGGCATCCCCGGTGTCTGTGGAGCCGAGGCCATAGAATCGCGCTGTAAGGCAGCAATACGGGCGAAATAAGTGTGTTCGGAAATTGGAAGTCACGAATCTTTTGGGTTCGACCGCATAAAGCAGATTTAGGCTGTGCCATCACCCTTGCGATGTTAAACCCAGATCAGCGCAAGCTACACACCGAGAGGTTTGCTACACCGTGGGTTTCTGCACTCCGCGGTTCGGTTTGTGTCTCGCAACAGTTAGGTAAGCCTTACTGTCTTTTGACAAAAAAGAGCGATCCGAAGGGTCGCTCCCATTCTCGAACGAAGTGAGAGAATGACTCTTCATGGGAATATATATATTTGATTATTTGATTCTTAGGGACGCACGCGATCACGCGTCGCCCGTGTGGTATATATACACACACACGCGCGCTAGGGGGTTCGACGTTGGTCACGAACTCCCGGCGGGCAGCTTGGTCGGTCGCATGCCATCTAAAGACCAGTATGAGGTGGTTGCCCTCCCTCTGGTCGGGCAATCGAACGACCCGCCACTAGCGTGGCGGGTCGTTCTTGGTTTTTGAGCAACACCCAACCATCGGGGTGCAGATGACGGTTTCATTTACTCCAAAAATCGGGTAAGATGATGTCATCATCATAGCCACCCTATGAGTTCCCGCTTGAAGGCCGGGTAAAGCCTACAGGTGTTTCGGGATTCCCTACAGTCCACGGCGTTCGAGGCGGTCACGTTAGCTCGCTCACTGTAGTCAGGACCGCGTGCGGTCCACGCCCGGACATGGGCCGCTCAAGCCGAGCGTTGTTTGGCTGATCCCGCGAACCTCGCGGCGTTCACAACAGCCACGAGCACCCATTTTGTCCGCTACCAAACCCACGTCGAGTCTAGCCGCGTCGATCGCCTCATGGCGCTCGGGCTCCGCTGGATTCTTCAAGTTTCTCGATGACGTTGAACCGCGCGTGCGTGGACCGCGCGGCGTGCCAGTTCCATTTGAGATTGAGGATTGGCAGCGCGAAGACATTGCTCGCATTCTCGACGACCCCCAGGTTAACGTCGCGTGTCTCTGTTACCCGCGAAGGCACGGAAAGACGCTGCTGACCGGGCTCTTGATCGTTTGGCGGTTTCTTACGCGCCCAGCCGAGAATATCGCAGTCGTTGCCAACAGTGAGCGCCAGACCCTCGACGTCGCGTTTCGCACCATTCGTGGCATCATCACCGATACCCCGTTGCTCAAGCGCCTTGTCGCCAGCGGCACGATCGTCGTCGGTCTCGACAAGATTGAGATACCATCGGCGGGATCGACGATTCAGGCGTTCAGCTCGAATCCCGCTGCCTTGTTCGGAAAGGCACTAACCGCCGCGCAGGTGTCGGAAATCCATGCGGCAAAGAACGGCGGTGACGAAGTTTACATGGTGCTCGCCGGAAGTCTTCTCGACACCGAAGGTTCGATGTTTTTTCTGGACAGCACGACAAGTCCGAAGTCGAGCAAGCTTTACGAGCTGTATCAGAACGCGACCCACGAAACCGACCCAGACAAGTCTATCGCCTTCATACACCGCGAATACGCCGACATCGATGACGCATGCGCACGGTCGCCGCGATGGCTTGCGCCCGCCAAGGTCCGTTCGCTCGCGCGCCAGATGCTCCCCGGCGATTTTGCGCGTCAGCACTTAAATCGGTGGTCCGACGCGGCAAGCACCCTTTTCCCCGCCGACGTGCTCACGGCATGCACGCACGAATACCCCCTCGACGTGAAGACGCTCGCTAATGGCAGCGCCTATATCGTCGGCGGTGGCCTTGACCGCGCGTTCGGTGGCTCTCGGCATGGTGACCGCACCGTCACTGCATGCGTGGTCAAAATGGTCGTCGACGATGACGAGCATCTCTACGTCGTCGATGCCGACAGTGTGTTCCTGGGAAGGCTAGGGGGCATCAAGAGCCGGTTCGAAGGCTATCATCGCGCCCACGGCATGACCCGCGCCGTGCTTGAAAGCTATGGTGCGCAGGACGTTGCCGATTGGTGCGCTACGCAGCCCTACGGCCCCGGCGTCGAGACAATCCACCCAAGCCGCAAATCCAAATATCAGGCCTTTATGAGCCACTATCAGGCCGCAGCCGAGCAGCGGCTGCATATCCACCCGGCGTTCAAAGAGCTCCTAGCCGAGCTTGCGGTGTTCGAAGTGCATGCTGACGGCAAAGCCACCGATGGCGAAGCCGCTGTGCCAAAGTTCACGCACCCGCGCGGGGCGCACGACGACTATGTTCACGCGCTCGCGTGGGCCGTGCATTCGCTTCGTCACTCGTCGCTCAACCCATATGAAATCGAGGGCATTGCCTGCAACGGACGCGGTGCTGATGTTGCCATGTGCGCTTTGAATGGTGGGGCTCACGTCCCGCTGTGCGCGCGGTCGTGCCGATCGATGCGCGAGGCTGCCAATCTATTCGAAGCGTATCGCTCGCGAAAGACGGTCCAACCCGTCGAGTTCACGGAGTTCCTGTCCACGAAGCTGAAAAATGTCGGCTCGCATACGATTCCGCGATAATAAGTCGTGACACAATATCAAAAACAAGCTATACTTGCCGACATCTGTGTCTGTGTGAGTTTTGTCGTAGGTGCTTTTCAATTCCGACATCATTCGAATAGCAAATGCGAGCACCGTCCGCAAGGGCGAGTGCGATAAACGCTTGCGCTATTATTGGGACGAACAATCTCAAGAGACGCTCAAGCTAATCGCGCGCCGCTGGTCGCGACCGGAACAGTTTCGCGTTTTCTCAATCAACGTAGTTCGTTCCATCACGAACCGACGCGCAAACACATATCGCATTCAACCGCGCCGAACATTCACCGGCGTTGATCAAGCGACTATGGACGCGCTGTATCGGGATGCGAATGTCGACGCGGTGCTCAAGAAAAGCTCGCGCTATGTGAAGCTGTGTAAAACCGCGATGTTGCAAGTGGGGTTTAACGAAACCACCGGCACGCCGTCGCTCGCTGTCGTCACGCCGAACGTCTTGGACGTGATCTATACCGATCCCGAGCACCCGGAACGCGTGATCGTCACGCACGGGGCGGCGCGCGCGGAGGATGTCACCTATTCGGATTGGACGCCGACCGGATTTCGCAGCCTCAATTATCGCGGCAATCCGCGCCGCATCGATGGCAACCCCGGCAATGCAAATCCCTACGGCGTGTTGCCCTTCGTTCCGTTGTTCGATCGCCTTCCAGACGACCAATTTTGGCTCCCCGGCGGCAACGACCTCATGGAGGCGCAAGACGCGGTAAACGTCGCGCTCGCGAACCTTTGGCGCTCGGTCGAAAGCCAAGCGCACGGCCAAGCATGGGCGTCGGGTATCAGCGCTAACGAGGTGCTGCAATTTGGCCCCGATCGCGCAATCGCGCTTCCCCAAGGGGGACAGTTTGGCTTCGCCTCTCCTAATTCACCGATCGCGTCGATCCTGTCGGCGATCGAGTTTGTCTTGCGTCAAACAGCCGCAACGCACGGCGTCGGTAGCGACGTGTTCGATCTGTCAAAAGTCGCGGAGTCTGGCAGCGCCAAGCATGCTGGTCGGATCGATTTGAAAGAGGAGCGGCTGGACGACATCGCCATGTGGCGCATCGCCGAAGCAAGGTTGTTCGCAGTCGTCAAAGCCGTCGTAAACACGCACCGCCCCGGCACGATTCCCGATGACGCGACGGTCGCGGTCGATTTTGCCGAGCTGCAAGACCAGCTCACCGAAGCCGAGCAGCTCGATAACTCGCGCGCCAAAATCGAGCTTGGCTTGTGGTCACCCGCCGACGCGTTGCTCGCGCTCAATCCCGATGGCTTCCCCGATCGCGAAGCCGCCGTGCGCGAGCTGCAAAATCGCCGCGGTGAATCCGCCGCCTTGGCACTCCCCCTTTGATGGATACCACCATGGAAAACGACGCCCCAACTACGCCGCCTGTAACGCCGCCCGCCGACGCCAGCGCGACCGAGCTTGCCACCCTCAAGGCGCAACTTGCGACGACCGCTACGTCGGTGCTCGCCGGTGTGCCCGAAGCCTTGCGCGGCCTGATCCCCGCGAACCTTCCGCCAGCCGATCAGATCGCTTGGTTTCATAGCGCGAAGGCAACCGGCGTGTTCGACGCCAAGCCGACCGTTCCCGCTACCGATAGCGGCAAGCCTGCAATCACGCCGACCACCACCGATCCCGCATCACTTCCGGCATTCGCACGGATGAGCGCTGGTTACCGCACCAAGTAAAACACAAGAGAGGATATCTAGAACGTGCTGACGATTACCGAATGGGCGAAGCTCAACCCCGATCCGCTGACCAGCGGCGTCGTCGAGATTTTTGCGACCGAAAACCCCGTGCTTGCTGCGCTGCCCTTCATCAACATTGCAGGCAACGCGTACACCTATAACCGTGAAGATGCGCTACCTGGCGTTGCCTTTCGCGGTTTCAACGAAGCTTATGTCGAAAGCACCGGCGTTGTGAACCCGCTCACTGAAACCCTGACGATCCTCGGCGGCGACAGCGATTTCGACGTTGCGCAGATCGCGATGCAGACCGGCGATAACGACACCCGCGCCATCCACGATGCGATGAAGGCGAAAGCCGCAACGTTGACGTGGCTGCGCACTTTCTTTGACGGCGACACGTCGGTGAACCCGAAAGAGTTCGACGGCCTCAACCGCCGCCTCGCCGGTGATCAGGTGCTTTCCGCTGGCACGAACGGCGGCGTTCTTGAGTTCAGGATGTTGGATGAGCTGGTCGACGCGGTACGCGGCACGCCAAGCATGCTCCTTATGAACAAGACGATGCGCCGCACCGTGCGTGCAATGGCGCGCAGCATGGGCGCACTTACCATCACAACGGACCAGCTTGGTCGCGAGCTTGAGGGCTACGCTGGCGTCCCGTTCGGCCTGATTGAGGAAGACGAGACCGGCGCAGAGATCCTCGCATTCGACGAAGCGCAGGGCACCGCCAACGCGACCAGCTCGATCTATGCCGTCCGGTTCGGTGCCGACACCCTTTCGGGCATTCAGACGAAGCCGATCGAGGTGCGCGACCTTGGAGAGGTTGATGACAAGCCCGCGCTGCGCACCCGGATCGAATGGTATTCGGGATACGTGATCAAGCATCCGCGCGCCGCTGCCCGTCTGAAAGGCATCAAGGCCGCATAAGCTCCCCGGCGGGCAGTAGAAGCCTCCCTATAATTCGATGCGCTGGAAAGGACGCCCGCCGCGCGCATCGATGGGGAAGGGGCCGGGTGCAAGTCCCGGCGTCGGATAAGTCAGTGAGTGCCGACGCAACAAAAACCCTGAAAGCCAGCGGCGCCTACCCAAAATCTCCGGGCGCGCGGCTGGCACCGAATAATTCGAAGGTGCCACGATGCTCGCCGACCTGTTGCCATTGATGACCGATACCGTCGGACACCGCCGTTTTCCGACGCGCAATATCGTCGGTCGAACGGTTGACGCGTACATCACGTCCCACCGCGCGCGCATCGTCTACAGCCCCGGACAGTCAGTCGGCACGGCCTCGCGCCAGTCGGTTGCCGATGCCGCCGCAACCGTGTGGCTGATCAACCATCCGCACCCCATCACCATCGGCGACACATTCGAGCTGTCTGACGACGGCGTCCTCAAAGTTGTGCGCGTCGAGCGCCGAACGCTGCCCCATGGCACCATTCACAAGGCCTATCTCACATGAGCACCAATCCCGCCCAGATCGACGAATATGCGCCCGCTTGGACCGCCATCGTCGGCGTGAACAGCTATGCCGATCTGGACCAAGCGAACGCTGTCGCCGACACCCGCTTGTTCGTGTCCGTGTGGAACGCCACTGCCGACGAGAGTAGGTGTCGCGCGCTACAGACGGCGACAGCGTTGCTTGATCGCATGCGGTGGCAGGGAAGGCCCGTGGCACCGACGCAGCCGCTTTCATGGCCGCGCGTGCCCGATCGATGCCCCTATGGCTATCCGATGGCGGTTACCATTCCTTCGGAGATCGCGACGGCGTGTATCGAGCTGGCAATCCACTTGCTCGCGCAAGGCCAGCTCGCCAGCGCACCGGTGCAAACGCGGATGCTTGGCGACAGCATGACGACCTATTTCCCGACGATCGCGGATGAGCTGCCAAAGCACGTCCGCCGACTGATCGAGCCTCACTTGCGCGTACCATCCGCCAATGTCGCGGAGGTGCAGCTGTGATCGATCCCATCGACACGCTTACCGGCACGCATGAAGCGAAGCTCGAAGCTGCCATCAACGCCGCGATCGACGACCTATTCGCCACGTTCGATGTTCCCACAATCGCGGCAATCCTCGCCGGCGCCCGCGCAGCCGACGCGATGCCGCAACCCGACGACCACGAGCTCCTATTGTCCGCGCTAGGCATTAGTCCGACCGCCGACCCCATCACCAATCTGTTCGATCAGTCTGCGCCAATCGTCGGCGGGCTCGCATCATTCTTCGCGGCCGTCGCCGCGCTCGCCGCTGCGCAAACCCGCCACACAATCGGTGCGACCAATACCGGCATGATCAGCGCCCGCGACCGAGCAATCCAAGCTTTCCGGACCGGCTACACGCTCGAAAGCATTCAGGCGCTTCGCGAGGCGGTCGACCATATGATCAACGCCAGCGGTGACCCCGTATCCCGCGCGTTACAGCTGCGCCGCACGATAGGCCTGTCGGTCAATCAGGCAGACAGTCTCCGTGCGATGCGTGGCGCGCTGATAACCTATGCGACCGCTCCCTCCAAAATGACCCGCGCCCGCACCGTTAACGGTGTGCGCATGCCAGCTGCAACCGTCCGTGACATCGACACGTCTGCGATCCTGCGGACGCTGAAAGGCCGCTTGTCAGCACCGCAGATCAATCTTGTCCGCAAGGCGTTCGCCGACAAACTTGATCCCGACGAAGCCGAGCGACGTCTAGATCGCCACGCGAAAGCGATGCGCACGTATCGCAACAGGATTGTCGCGGGTGACGCCGTTCACGGGCTGGCTGAAACCGCGAAGCTCACCGGCTGGCAGATCGCGCAGCGCTTCGGTTTTCTGCCACACGACCAACGGCGATTCTGGCTAACCGCTGGCGATGAGCGCGTCCGCTTCGCGCATGCTCTTGTCCCAGGCATGAACCCGAAAGGTGTTCCGTTAAATGAACCTTTTGCAACGCCGCTTGGCGGGCGCTTCGCACCACCGCTGGAATATGGATGCCGGTGCAAAGCCACCCTGCGGGCAACGCCATGAGCTATGCCGTCGACCCTGTAGCGGCTGCCAACCTCCCGATCCCACCCGAACAGCGCCTTTTCGTCGGTGTGATCGTCAATGCCGCCATCGACGCCGCAAGCGGGATCACCAATTCCAACCGCCCCGATCGGATCAAACGTGAGGTCGAGGATGCACGCACTTGGTTCACCGACGACGGCGATGACTTTCGGACGGTGTGTGAGCTGGCAGAGTTGGAACCACACCGTGTCCGGAAGGACGTGCTGCAATATCTGGAGCGGATTGCAGCCGACCCGAAGCATGCAAAGCGCCACCGTCGATCGCCGACCAGCCAAAAGTCGCGCAGCCATGGCCCGGCGATCAGTGATGTTGCCGAACATGCTGGTGTGTCGGCTTCAACCGTCAGCAACGTCATCAAAGGCACCGGCACGGTAACTGACCACACGAGAGCCAAGGTCCGCCGCGCTATCGAGGCGCTTGGCTTCGTGCATTCATCGGATCGTATGGTAGCCCAGCGTGTCCATTGAAGCCCCAGCGTTCGAGTTGATCGTTGCCGGTCGCAAGGTCGATAACCGCACCGCCGAAGCTCGACGCTTTCGATCGATTGGAACTGACCTCACCGATCAGCTAGGCCGCAACCCGACCGCATCGGAGCGCTTGTTGCTGATGAACGCCGCGACGGTCGCGATGCTATGCGAGCAGGCAACCGCCGACCTGTTGGAAGGCAAGCCCGTCGATCAGGAGAACCACCGCAGGAA
>ENA-ORXF01002198-ORXF01002198.1-marine-metagenome-genome-assembly--contig:-NODE-2198-length-11878-cov-5.069062_pt1 | contig 11878 bp, 18 predicted proteins | sample MGYA00237864_ERZ511476 | MGnify/ENA primary metagenome ERZ511476 (study PRJEB26306, sample SAMN06343908) | marine metagenome | isolation source: coastal waters | place: Atlantic Ocean: West Antarctic... | reverse complement strand
CCTCTTTATAATATTCTAATTTTGCTAGTGCGGTATCTTTTGATGTGTAAAATTCAAACTCAACATTATTTCCTTTATTTGTTAATCCATCAGTTCCTTTTCCAGACTGATTAGTTTGAGTAAATTTTCCAGCCATCTCAATTCCGTTTTTACATTTAACAACAACTTTACCCAACATATCTCCAAATAAAGTTCCTATTTGAGAGTCAACCTCACATGTAGTTTTGCCATCTTCTAGGAAAGCAATTCCATCACTTTTACCGTGATATGATTTATTATTAAATTTAAATTTTTCTGATTTAGTATCAGAATTTACATACCCATAAAGATAAACAGCTTCTTCATTTTCTTCCTTTGGTTCTATTATCCCTGCAAAGTAAAATTCAGCTTTTGGTAAACTATTAAAATCTCTATATTTTTTAAGATTTTTCTTTATTTTTTTTAACTTATCTTTACTTTTTTTAGTTATCCAAGACTTAGATTCTTTTATTTTTTCTTTAAACTTTTTTTTATTTTTTTTTACTTCTTCTTTTTTCTTCTTCTTTATCCATTCATTTTTTTTATCTTTAGTTTCTGTTTTTTTAACTAATGTTTTTTTAGTTTTATCTTTTTTAGTAATCCAAGAGGTTTCAGAATATGCTGGTAATGAATAAGAGGCTATAAATAAGACAATTAATAATGATCTAACTAATTTAATCATATAAAACACTATATTTTTTAACAAACAAAGTCACTTAAGATTTATCGTCTTTTGGGCAATCTACCACCACTTTCAATACAATCTTTGATTGATTGATAAGCTTTAAAGTACTTTGTTATATCGTAGTATCTAGAACCCTTTTCATGACAAATATTTGTCTTTGATTTTTTAACAGGAACACTTGCTGAATCACATCCTTGTAAGAGAATTAGAACTATAAAAAATTTGGCAAATACTTTTTTCATATAATTAATTTATATCATTTAATTTAATCCAAAACTTCATTTGATTTTGGACTAATTAAAACTCTATTTTATCTTATATCCATTTTCATCTTCATTTGTGGACAAGTATTAATCTTTAATCATTGATAAATATACATCATGAAAAACAAACAACAAAAGGAGAAAAAAATGAAGACAGTAAGAGAAGAGACAGACAGTACATCGTTTATTAATATTATTGGAGGTTTGTTAATAGCCTTTGCAGTAGTTGATTTCGCAATGTCATTTGCTGGAACAAACCTAACAAGTTTTATGGGTCCAGTATCTAGGTTTTCACCAATCATATTTGGTTTAATTGGTTCAGCATTATTAAATGTTGGTAAGGAGGGAAGCTAATTTTGACTACTCTCCCCTTAATTATAGGGGAGGGGAAAGAGGAATTATGAAAAAAGTTTTTGCTTCAATTTCAAGACTAACAGTAGCTTACAGTAAGTTTGGGATAATGATTTTTTCATTATCATTAATGAATACGGCTCTTAAAGCAGATGAAGGCTTTATGTATTTAACAGCTAATTCTCAATTTTTAAAATTGGGAGGAGTTTATGTTCAAGAAACTCAAAATATTAGAAATAGAAAATTAATTCATCAATTTACAAAAAAAGAAGGAGCACTTTAATTAAATGATCGAAGCTTTAATAATATCTGAGCTTATATTTTTAATTATTTATTTAACACAATAGATATGGGTAAAATTATTTTAACAGCATTTATGAAATTACCTTTAATGTTTAAAGGATTGTCAGTAGCTTTTATTAGTATGCTTGAGGCTATAGTAAGATCAGTTGATAATATTGGTTATCAAATATTTAATCCTCTTAGAACGATTAGATTTCAAGAAGTAAGAGATTTTATTTCTGAAAATGCTGTAACCATTTCATTAATCATAATATTTATGATTTTAATCTATATGACTTTTAGTAGGAGGGTAAACTAGTGAAGAAGTTTATCTATTTGATTATATTCTCTCTACTAGCATCTTGTGCGAACACATCATGGGACCATAGATCTGGAAATAATTCAGATTTAGATTTTCATAGTGGTTTTTGTAACTCTTTAGCTAATGCAAAGGCACCTACATACCTTTGTAAAGATCCATTTATGTGTAAACCAGAAGAATTTAGTTTGGTCATAACAGCCCTTGGCCAAAACGCAGCAGAGTACGATCACTGTATGTTTAAAAAGGGCTATAACGTTAAGTAAAAGGAGTATATCCAACAGGATAAAAATATGATGAAGTTTGATTTATTAAAAGCAATAAGAAATTTATTGAGGGGAAAAAAAATGAGTTTTGAATTTAAAGAAGTAGATGTCGAAGATATTGAAAATGAAATTAGTCTAAAATCTAAAGGAGAGGTTGACGGTAAAAATAATCTACCATCAGAAAATTCAGAAGTTTTTTCTATTACAGAAAATGAAGCTATTACAAAATTTGATAATAAACGACATAGCGCCGTATCAGATGCTGCAAGATATTTAGATCCAATTAAAAATAAAATTATTGGCTATGCGGCTATACTTGGTCAAAAGCATTATTTTATTGAAAATTTTAAAAATAGAGTTGAGCAAAGTTTAACTACAGCATCAGGTAGGTTATCAACTTTAAAAGATTCTTACGATACTCAAAATAAAGAAGTTAATCATTTTAAATTAACACACGACATAAGTAGAGATCCAAAATCACTTACTACATTAAAAATGATAGGTGGACTATTATTTGCTGCAGCTTTATTTTATATAGAAGTTCAGGTAAATACTAAGTTGCTTGGTCCCGCAATGACAGGTGGGGAAGCAGAAGGTCAGGGTATTTCTTTAGCAGTAGCCGCTTTAAACGTTATTATATCATTCTTAGCTGGTTATTTTTTAGTTAAAAATTTTAATTTACAAAAAAGTTTAAAAAAAACTGTTTCAAAAGTTATCTTATCTTTTTATGCGGTATTTATTATTTACTTAAACTGGTGTCTTGGAGCCTTTAGAGCAATTGCTGAACAAAAAGGACAGGTAGTGCAATGGGGACAAACAGAAGCTGTAGTTTCTCAAGCCGCAGAATTTGGGAATGTATTATATCCTTGGACAGTTTCTTGGAGTTTTTATGCTGCAGTTTTAGCGTGTGTCGGTATTGGGTTTGCATTATTTTCTTTGCTTGATGGATATTTCTTTGATGACCCATATCCTGGATACGGGTCTATAGGGAAAGACAGAAATGAGAATAAAAAAGAAATAAACCGTCTTAGGGAAAATTTAGGAAATGAAATTAATATCTTTTTCAAAAATGAAGTTACAAAAGTTAGTGGTGAAAAAGATTTATTAATTTCTGATAACCTTAAACAATGGTCAATTAATGTAAATAAATTAGAATCTACATTTGCAAATTACAAGAGATACGCAAAGAAGATGGATGATGATACTGACCATGTGATAATAGAATATAGAGGTCTTAATGCTAACTTTAGATCGGCGCCAACACCAAAATACTGGAAAGATAGAGACGGCAATGTACTTAAAAAATTCGAAACTCTCTCTGAAGATAAAATGGATCCAAAATTAGTTTTTTCTGACATGGCATTATTATTTTTGGATAAAAATCAAATTGAGGACAAAACAAAAGTATACAACAACAGTATTAATGAAGAATTAGCTAATTATGTTAAAGAAGTAAATTCTTATAAAGAAGAAGTTATTAAAAGAATAGAGGAAACAAGAGGTAATTTCAGTGTCTCTTAAAATAAATAAATTTTTTATTTCGTTGTTTATATTTTTATCTTGGTCATTTACCTTGAGTGCAGCATCGTTACCAGAAGGCTTTCCAAAATGCTATAATAGTGATGTTAAAACTACAGATTTTTGTCCAATGAGTGCAAAACTAGGTCATAAGATTTTTTTAGTAGATTTTACATCTAGATGGAAAGAGCCCCAGATTCAATGGGTAAAAGGAAGAATATTTGGTGATGGTTTAATAAATGATACTCCCCCTTATCATAAAATTTCATACTTAAAAATTGACGATGTTCCTCCCCATTCTCAGGAATTTGTTTATTCAAAATGCAGATTTAAAAAAGGCACTGAAAGTAAAAAATATCCTGGTGAAAATGTAAATAAAAAATGTGAAGGAGTAGATATAGTTAAAAATATTTTTAGAGCCTGGAATAACCAAATAAGAGATGTAGAAGAAAATTTTTTTCCAAAAAATGGAGAAGCAAAACAAAGTCTTATTTATGAATACATAATCCACACATTAAGAGAAAGCAGTTCTGATTTTGGAAGCGATTATAAGGAAAGAGAATTAGTTATTGTTTCTGATTTGATGCAATATTCTAAAAGAGTTAATTTTTTTAAGCATTGTAAATCTGCAAAAATGAAACTTAAACCAAAGTCAAAACAAAAATCTGATAAATGTCAAAATTTTGCAAAATTATTAAAAAAAGAAAAAAGTTTTGCTAATTATATAGAGAGAACAAAACCTACACCTGAAATGGTTAAAAACTTAAAAGTTAAAGTATTATTTTTAAACCACTCCTACCAAGCTGAACAAGATCTTTATATAACGCTTGAGAAATTGTGGTTAGACATGTTTAATTACATGGGAATTAAGAATGTTGAAATAGTTCCTCAGATTGATTTTGGAACTTAATAGATGATCAGAGATCCTTCTTTTATTTATCTAGCAACAATACTTCCGCCGATCCTAATTGGTATATTAATCTGGAAGTCTGATAGGTTTCCTGAACCTGGAAAGTTTCTTGTAGCTTCATTTTTACTTGGTGTATCAATTTATTTACCCCTTGCTCTTCTTGTAATGATTACCGAAGATCATATAGCACCTTTATTAGGTTTAGATTTTGCCGAAGATCCTTATACGCATGCAGAGCACGCATTTATGATGTTTTTTAGAGCAGCATTCTTAGAGGAAGGGATTAAGTTCGCTCTTCTTTTATTTTTCTGTGTAAGACTATCTGCTTTGAATGAGCCAATGGATGCAATTGTTTATGGAGCAGCTATCGGACTTGGTTATGCTGCAATGGAAAATATTCCATATTTAAATACTGGGGATCCTGAAACAGCTTGGACTATGACTGCTGTAAAAGGAAGATACTATCCTTTAATTATGCATTTAGGTTTTGGTGTAGTTATGGGCTGGTTGTTAAGTCTAAATCTTTTCGAAGAACGCAGTCAATTTAAAAGAAGGTTGATGCTTATATTGGCATTACTTGTGCCTGTAATTTTTCATGGAGTTTATAATTTCTATGGAACGTATGCAGTATTTCCAATTTTGACATTGATTATGGTAATAACGATAATTTATTTTTACAGAAGAGAGCAATTAAAAAGAATTACAGAAGACATGGATAAATCCAAGATAGCAAATATAGATGTTTTTTATTCATATTTGGTTACCTTTACTTTTGTAGCCTTGGTAGTTTTATCTGTAATCTTTGTAAATAAATAAGGAAAGTAAATATGGAAATCTTAATATTTATAATAGTTTATGCAGCATTCTTTTATGCAATTTTTAAACTAGCTAAATCAAAGAATAGAGAGCCAGGTGGCTGGATGCTGGCAAGCGTAATAGTTTCACCTCTTATAATTTTAATAATTCTTGCAGTTATGCAAGCTTTACCCGGTAAAAAGAAAAGAATTGCTAAAAGAAAAAAAAGTATCAAAAAGTAAATGAAAAAATATAGCTCACTCGTAGTTATTTTATTATTATTCTTTAACACACCATTAAAAGCTGATTACTTATCAAATCTAACTGAAGAAGCTGATAAAGGAGATATAGTCTCACAAAATAACTTAGGACATTTATATTTAAGTGGCTCGAGTGTAAACGATATTCCAAAAGATACAGATAAAGCGATCTATTATTTAAGTGCTGCCGCAGCTCAGGGGCAAGTTAATGCAATGACAACAGTAGGTTGGGTCTATTTTACTGGTGAACATGGTGCTCCTCAAGATAATGATGAAGCAATATATTGGAACCAGAAAGCATCTGATGCTGGATTTACTGTTGCTAGTTATAATGTAGGTTTTTTTTACTATTCAGGACTAGCGGGGCTAGAACAAGATCTTATAATGGCAAGAAAGTATTGGTTACTTAGTGCTTCTCAGTGGTTAAATTCAGAAGGACTTCACGATGCAACGGCAGAGGGGCTTCTTGATGAAATTAACGAATACAACCCCAACCCAACAAAGGAGATGATTGAATTAAGAGATTTTTATATAATGTTATTAAAATCAAATCCAAGTTAAATGAAAAAACTATTTATCATAATTATTATTTTTATAAGCTTTCAATCGTGGACTAAGGCTGATGATATTAGGGATTTTGAGATAGGAGGGATGAGTATAGGGGATTCTTTATTAAAATTTATGTCTGTAGATGAAATTAACAATAATACTTTTGAAAATTATTTTAAAAATGGAAAAAAAAGAAAATATTATGCAACAGGCTTTTATGATAGTGATAAATACGACCAACTTGAAATTTACATTAAAACTGGTGATGATAATTTTAAAATTAGAGCAATAACAGGATTCACAATAATAAATAAACTAAAAAAATGCCTTTCATTAAAAAATGGAATTGTAGATGAAATTCAAAGCTTATTTATTAATATTGAGGCTGAATCTTATAATGATGTTTCACATACTTTTGACAAATCTGGTAATTCAAAGCAATATCAAACTGCATTTCTATTAAAAAATGATGCTGAAAAAGATCACATAAGAATAGAATGCACTAAATGGTCAAAAGAAATTAAAAAAGAAAAAGATTTTAGTGACTCATTAGGTGTTTCTGTATTCTCAACAGAAACTTTGGAATGGGTAGCTAATGGCTATCAATAAATTATAGCAGGACTCATAAGCCCGCGGTCACTTTCCACTATCCACTTCCTGCTTACATAATTTCAACCTACCGTAAATCTTGACACACATACGACACAGTGAGAAAGTGTTTAATATGAAGAGATTATTGCTAATTCTTATCTTAACGTTTAGCTTTCAAACCTTAGCTAAGGCTGATGATATTCGTGACTTTGAGATAGAAGGAGTGAGTGTAGAGGCGAGCTTGTTAGATTATTTTAATGAAGATGAAATTATAGATAAAATTAATTCTTATAAAAATAAGGGATTTATTTATGGTAATGATAAAAAAGCTTTCTATGCTTTGACTTTTAAACGTCCTGAACGTTATGAAAAGTATGATGGTCTTCAAATAATATTAAAATCAAATGATAAAAAGTATATTATTTACGCCTTGGTTGGAGAAATCTATCACAAAGATATAAATAATTGTTACAATATATTCGATGAGATAGAGGACACATTCGACTTTTTATTCAAAGATTCCAATAAAGAAGAAAAACTAAAGAGACCACATTCTTTTGATAAAACTGGAGACAGCACTACAACAGATGTTTATTATAATATGGATAATGGTGATGTTGTCGCTTTAGTGTGTACTGATTGGTCAATTGAAATGAATATAAGTGACTCTTTTCGAGTAGAATTATTAACTGATGAATTTGCTGACTGGCTAAATAATGTTGTTTATAAATAATCATCCGCATGACTCATAAGCCCGCGATCACTTCTCCCAAACTGTTTCACGCTTAACTTATTGCAACTTCCACTAAATCTTGACACACATACGACACAGTGAGAAAGTGTTTGATATGAAGAGATTATTACTAATTCTTATCTTAACGTTGAGTTTTCAAATTATAGCTAAAGCTGATGATATAAGAGACTTTGAGATAGAAGGGATGAGTGTTGGGGATAGTTTGCTTGAATACATGAGTATTAAAGAAATAAAAGATTCTAAGAGAAACTATTTTAAAGACAAAAGAAAATATTATGTTGTAGCTAGGGTAGATAATTTAGAAAATTATGAAGTTGTAGATTTGTATTTAAAAACTGGAGATCAAAAATATTTAATCAGAACAATTGGTGGAATTATAGAACTTGATAAAGATATGTGTTTCCCCCAAAAAAAACAAATTGCTATTGAATTAGAAAAAATGTTTCCCAATATTAAAAAAGAAGAATTTGACAAGGCTCATGAATATGATAAGTCAAAAAAATCTAGACAATATCAAACAGTTTTTTTCCTAAAAAAAACAAAAAAAGCAAACGACCCACATATCAGGGTTGAGTGCACTGTTTGGTCAGAAAAAGTTAAAAAAAAAGATTATTTTGATGATGGTCTAAATGTTGTTGCCATGACAACAGAAATTCTTAATTGGATTTATAGTGGTTACAAATAATCAAACACAGGATTCATAAGCCTGCGGTCACTTTCTACAATCAACTTCCAGCGTTATTTATTACAACTTACTCTAAATCTTGACACACATAGAACACAGTGAGAAAGTGTTTATTATGAAGAGATTATTACTAATTCTTATTTTAACGTTAAGTTTCCAAGTATTATCCAAGGCTGATGAAGTCAGTGACCTTCAGATTGAAGGAATGGCTCTTGGTGAAAGTTTGTTAGATTATTATTCTAAAAATGAAATAAAAAAAGGAATAAAGGATTATGTTTATGAAGATGATTCATTTTATGAGGTTGAATTTTACAATAATAAATCTTTTGAAAATTATGAAAATATTCAATTTGCAGTAAAAAAAAATGATCCTAAATACATTATTATGAAACTAGGTGGTTTTAATTTCATTTCAAATAATAAGAAATGTTTTAAACAAGTTGATATAGTTTTGGAGGAAATAAAAAATATATTATCAAATACAACAATAACTCATGATGAGATGAATCATCCTGCAGATCCATCTGGCCAAAGCAAATCTAAAACATCTTACATAGAACATGAGACAGGAGAAATATGGATTGAGTGTTATGATTGGAGTGAAAAAATTACTAAAGAAAAAAAATGGATAGATAATTTTGGTGTGAATTTAATGTCAAATGAATATTTGTTTTGGCTTAACAATAAAGCTTACAAATAATTTAACCGTAGGACTCATAAGCCCGCGGCCACTTTCCAGAAACTGTTTCCTGCTCACCTAATTACAACTTTCACTAAATCTTGACACACATACGACATAGTGAAAAAGTATTAATATGAAGAGATTATTATTAGTTCTTATCTTGATGTTTGGCTTTCAATCATTGAGTATAGCTGATGATATTAATGATTTTGAGATAGCTGGTCTTAGCATAGGGGTCAGCGCTTTAGATTTTTTAACCAAATCTAAGATTGAGTCGACTAAAGATAATGATCCACAAAATGGGTATCTTTATAAGGTAAAAGATTTTTATGCTTTGACATTTTATGATATCAAAGGTTTAGATAATTATGACAGTATTCAAATACATTTTAAGAATAAAGATAAAAAGTATTTAATATATGGTTTTGCAGGATTAAAAGAGTTTCAAAATAATATTCAAGAATGTCCAAAATTAATGAAAAAAATTGCTTTAACACTCGATGAAGTTTTATCATCAGCTGATAAAGAAATTTATGAACGATATGAACATAGTTCTAAACAAGGATTTTTAGAAACATACTGGTATTCTTATAATAATAATGCAAATATAGTTTTGTCTTGCGAGGATTGGAATAAAGAAACAAACATTGTGGATATGTTAGCATTAAGTGTTAATAGTAGTGAATTACAGAAATTTTTTAATGCAAAAGCTTACAAATAATTAAACTGCAGGACTCATAAGCCCGCGGTCAATTTCTACTATCCACTTCCCGCAACCCTTATTACAACTTACTCTAAATCTTGACACACATAGGACACAGTGAGAAAGTCTTAGTTATGAAGAGATTATTATTAACTCTTGTCCTAATGTTAAGCCTCCAATCTTGGACTAAGGCAGATGATATTAAGGACTTCGAGGTAGAACGAATTAGTATTGGCGACAGTGCTCTAGATCATTTTAGTAAAAAAGAAATTGATGATCGTGCTTCTATTGGGAATTACAAAAGTAAAAAATTCAAATATGTGACATTAGAATCTGACAAGTTCAAAATCTATGAAGATATTCAAATTCATTATTTGAGAAATGATAGCAAATATATTATTCACTCAATTTCAGCTAATATTAATTTTCCAAATAATTTCCCTGACTGCCTGATATTAAAAGATAAAGTTAACAATGATTTAAATACTCTTTTTAAAGATGCAGAAAAAGATGATTGGGGGAAGAGACCTTTGGATAATGTTGATCCGACATTACAAACATTTGGGTATCAAAATATTTATTGGTTAAGTAATGGCAATATCATAGTTTCTTGTCGAGACTACGGAAAAATAAAGGAAGGCGAGGGTCATAGAGATTATTTTGCAATTATGATTGATAGTAAATATTTTGATGATTGGTTAAACAATGAAGCTTTTTAATAATTAGCTGCAGGACTCATAAGCCCGCGGTCACTTCCTGAAAACTGTTTCCCGCGACCCTTATTACAACTTTCACTAAATCTTGACACACATACGACACAGTGAGAAAGTGTTTAATATGAAGAGATTATTATTAATTCTTATCTTAACGTTAAACTTTCAATCATGGTCTAAGGCTGATGATATCAGAGACTTTGAGATAGAAGGGATTAGCATTGGAGATAGTGCTTTAGATTATTTTAGTAAAAAAGAAATATTAAAAAAAATAGAATCTTCTAGATTTATGTATGAATATACTACAAATAAATTTGGTGAAATTTATAAATATAAAGATTTAGAAAAATATCATTTTATTTCATTTTTTGTAAAACCTAATGACAATAAGTTTATAATTCATGGCATTAGAGGGTCAATGCCACACGCAGAAAATATTAATTTATGTCATGATGAAATGAATGAAGTAGAAAATGTAGTCTCGAATATGTTTAGTACTTTAAAAAAAAATGAAAATTTTTGGAATCACCCTGTTGACAAAACTGGTAGAAGTAAAGTTAAAGAAATTGAATTTATATTTTCACAAAAAGGAGAAATAACAATATTATGTATAGACTTTGAGGAAAGTTTAAGAACTAAAAATAATTGGATAGATGGACTTGATGTTGGTATATTAAGCATTGAAGTTTCAGACTGGCTTTCTCAACGTAATTAATTTAACCGCAGGACTCATTAGCCCGCCGTCAATATCCACAATCCACTTCCCGCTTACCTAATTACAACTTACTGGAAATCTTGACACACATAGAACACAGTGAGAAAGTGTTTAATATGAAGAGATTATTACTAATTCTTATCTTAACGTTAAGTTTTCAATCATGGACCAACGCTGATGATATCAGAGACTTTGAGATAGAAGGGATGAGTGTTGGGGATAGTTTGTTGGAATATTTTAGTGAAAAAGAAATAAATAAAAAAATTAATTCTAAAAGTACATATCGGTATACAAATAATGCGTACGTTAGTATTTTAATTAAGTCTGAAAAATTTAAAATTTATGAAGAGATTGGAGCAGTATTTAAACCAAATGATAATAAATTTATCCTTCAATCAATTGAAGGAACATTTAATTATGGGTCAAAAGTTAATGAATGCTATAAAAAACAAAATATCATTACTGCAGATTTAAAAAAAACATTTTCCAACACTACTGAATTTAAAACTTATACAAGAGAATATACTGCAGATAAGACTGGTAAAAGTACGTCTAAATATAATAGATTTACATTTTCTAATGGTAGTGCAATTTCAGTTGTTTGTTATGATATGGATAAAGATTTTATTGATCCTAATGATCAATTATATTTAGCTATTTCTTCTGAAAAATTTATGGAGTGGGTAGATAAAAATAGTTAATCGCAGGACTCATAAGCCCGCGGTCACTTTCTATAATTCACAAATTAAACATTATTAGAGCAAGTTTTAAACAAACGGTAATGATCTATTAGAATCATGCATTGGATTTCATTCCTTT
>ENA-ORXF01002196-ORXF01002196.1-marine-metagenome-genome-assembly--contig:-NODE-2196-length-11880-cov-11.882318_pt1 | contig 11880 bp, 12 predicted proteins | sample MGYA00237864_ERZ511476 | MGnify/ENA primary metagenome ERZ511476 (study PRJEB26306, sample SAMN06343908) | marine metagenome | isolation source: coastal waters | place: Atlantic Ocean: West Antarctic... | reverse complement strand
ATTAGATTATCAAGATACACCTTATCTGAATCTCCCTCAAATCTTTTAATGCTATTCTGAGCTTTTTTTAGGTATTTATTGGTAAATTTTAAGGATTCTAATTTTGTATTAGATAATTCCATAATTTTTAATACTTTTAAAAACTCAATATTATTTCTTCTGCTCTTTTTTAGGATTTTATTTAAGAAGATTTGATTTGTTTTTGAGGTATTTCTATAGCAATGAATTAGTGGATAAGTAATTTTACCCTCTAAAAAATCTTTACCAATATTCTTGCCCATTTTTTTTGAATTACCAAAGTAATCTAAATAATCATCTGATAATTGAAATGCCATGCCAAAATTTTTACCAAAGTCTTTTAATTCATTTTGTATCCTTAAGCTTTTGTTGGCCAATACTGCTGGCAAATAACAAGATACACTGAACAGCTCAGCTGTTTTTGCAAAAATTAATTCTAGATAATCTTTTTCAGTTAGATGTGCGTTGGATATATTGTTGGCATCTTGAATCTGACCCCTCGCTAAGATTAATGATGTATTAGATAAGATTTCTAAAACTTTTATAGATTTATCTTTAACCATCAATTTAAAAGATTTACTTAATAAATAATCACCAACCAATATGCTTAATTTATTGCCCCAGATTAGATTAGCAGCTTTTTTACCACGTCTAATTTTTGCGCCATCTACTACGTCATCATGTAAGAGTGTTGCATTATGAATAAATTCAATACAAACAGCCAAATTGAAATGAGCACTTCCCTTATATTTAAGAATTTTAGCAAAAAGCAACGTAAGCAGGGGTCTTATCTTTTTACTCTTGCCCATAATAAGATGAGAAGCAATATTAGTTACTATAATTTCCTTATCTTGAATATTTTTCTTTATCTCACTATCCAGTCTTTTTACAGATGATGCTAAATGAATGGCAATACTATCTACTGGATTTAATTGTATTTGAGACTTTTTATGTGTTTCTTTCATAATACAAATTAGTTATAGTACAGTTCCTTTAAAAAATATTAATTTTTTGGTAATAGCCTTTAAAATATGACTTTAAGTAGATTTAATCCATTTAAGAAAAAAACCAACATTAATGTTGTCAGCTTACGCGGTGTAATTGGTGATATGGGGCGCTTTAGCAAAGGCTTAACTATTGAAAACACCACTCCAATTTTAGAAAAAGCCTTTACTACTAAAAAACCAAAAGTAGTAGTTATTCAGATTAATTCTCCTGGTGGATCTCCTGTTCAATCAGAGCTTATTTATAACAAGATCAGACTATTAGCAGAAAAAAACAAAGTTAAAGTTGTGACAATTGCAGAAGATGTTGCTGCCAGTGGAGGTTATATGCTGATGTGTGCTGGCGATGAATTATTAGCTAATAAAAGTTCAATAGTAGGAAGCATAGGTGTCATTAGCGCATCTTTTGGTTTTAAAGATTTAATTGAAAAACTAGGCGTCACTAGACGTATCTTTACAGCCGGTAAAAACAAATCATTTCTTGATCCATTTGTAGATGTTCAAGATAAAGATGTAGAAAAGCTCATTAAAGTGCAAGTTAGTATTTTTGAAAACTTTAAAGCATTGGTCTTAAAAAATCGTAAAGAAAAAATTGATGCCGATAAAGTTTGTAATGGTGAATTCTGGACTGGAGAACAGGGCATAGATTTGGGCCTAGTTGATTCTAATGATACATTGGCAACTTACTTAGATAATAACTATGGTAAAAATTATCGACTTAGAACTATCGAATCTAAAAAATCTTTTCTTAAGGGAATATTTTCATCAAGAAGTTATGCAACAGATAGTATGAGTGGCTTAGTTGAAACTCTTTATGAAGAGGCGCATTGGAGTCGGTATGGCCGTTGAAAAAAGTGACGATTTAGTTGCTTTATGTAAACGACGTGGTTTTATTTTTCAATCAGATGAAATTTATGGTGGGCAAAAAGGCCTATATACTTTTGGGCCAATGGGGGTTGAACTTAAAAATAATTTAAAACAAGCATGGTGGAAAACTATGGTTTGGCAACGCGATGATGTTGAAGGTTTAGATGCATCAATTCTAACTTCACCCAATGTATTAAAATATTCAGGTCACGAAGATACATTCACGGATCCTTTATGTGATTGTAAGGATTGTAAAAGTAGATGGCGTGAAGATCAGTTGAGTGACAAGGCTTGTCCAAGTTGTGGTTCAAAAAATCTAACTGAGCCAAGACCATTTAATTTAATGTTTAAAACAGCAATAGGTCCTGTCGACGATGGATCATCATTTGTTTACTTAAGACCTGAAACGGCTCAACAAATTTTTACCAACTTTAAGAATGTTTTAGATTCTACTAGTAGATCAGTACCGTTTGGGATTGGTCAAATGGGCAAAAGCTTTCGTAACGAAATTACTCCTGGAAAATTTATCTTCCGAGTTCGTGAATTTGAACAAATGGAACTTGAGTTTTTTGTAAAACCAGGCACGGATGAAGATTGGTTTAAGTATTGGGTACAAGCTCGAATTGATTGGTGGATCGAGCAAGGTATTAAAAAAGAAAATTTAGAAATTCTTGAGGCGCCAAGTAATGATCTTTCACACTATTCCAAAGCTACTACAGATTTATTATATAAATTTCCACACGGCTTTGAAGAACTAGAAGGCATTGCCAATCGACAAGATTTTGATTTAGGTTCGCACACTAAAAACCAATCCGATTTTGATATATCTGCCAAAGTAATGGAGAATAAAGACTCTACTACAAAGTTAGCAGTCCAAGATCTAGAAACTAAAAAGTGGTATATTCCATATTGTATTGAACCTAGTGCAGGAGTTGAACGTGGAGTTTTTGCCTTATTAAATGAGGCTTATAGAGAAGAAGAAGTAGATGGTAAAACAAGAATAGTCCTGAGCCTTAAGCCACATCTTGCACCAATAAAAGCTGCAGTAATTCCATTAAAAAGAAATAATGAAGATCTGGTTAGTCATGCTAAAGAGATTAAAAATATATTACAAAAACTTGGTATGGGTCGAGTTATGTTAGAAAATTCTGGCAATATTGGTAAAAGTTATCGTCGGCATGATGAAATTGGTACGCCAATGTGTATAACGGTTGATTTTGAATCACTGGAAGATAAGACGGTTACCGTTAGAGATCGTGATACCATGGAACAAAAAAGACTTAATACAGAAGAGCTTGTAAATTTCTATCAAAAATATTTCGATTAATTCATAATTAGGTATGACTTTACTTATCAAGCCACTCCCTCAAGATCTTATTGATAGATATAAAAATTGGAAAAGTGAAAGCTTTGCTAATGACAGATCTATATATGAAAATCTTGCATTAGAAGGTCAAAACCCAACGGCAATGATTATTTCTTGCTGTGACTCAAGGGTACACGCCACATCAATGTTTGGCGCTGAAACTGGAGAATTTTTTATACATCGTAATATTGCAAATTTAATTCCACCTTATAATCCAGATGGTGACCACCACGGTACATCTGCAGCAATAGAGTTTGCAGTATGTGCTTTGGAAATATCACATATTATTATTTTAGGTCACTCAAATTGTGGTGGTATTAAAAATGGATACCATTTATGCAAAGGTGATCACATCAATGAGAATTTATTGTTTGTTAATAAGTGGCTTAATATTTTAAAGCCTGCCTATGATACTTTAGAAAAAGTATCTGAAGATAATCCTATGATTAGAAAATTAGAAAAAAATAGCATAATTAATTCTATTAATAACTTATTAGAGTTTCCATTTATTCAACAAGCCTTAGACCTAAAGCAACTTTCAATTCATGGCTTATGGAATGATATTGGCTCTGGTGAATTAGAGATGTTAATTCCAGAAACGATGATGTTTAAAAGTATCTAGTTTAATTGATTCCAGTCAATTACATTTTCGAAATCATTTACAACCTCATATGATAAAGACAGTACTATTTTTCTTTTATCTTTTTTTGATATCTTGGTAATAATGTAATTTTCTGCGATACACTCATCAATAAATTTTTGGAATGTCTGTCGGGAAGACTTATTTGCAACTTTTAAAAATAATTCATGGTAATAAATATCTTGGTATTCATAGTGGTTTTCAAGTAATTCTAAATAAATAATATATCCAAGAGTACTTTGTAAAAAAATAGAAATTGTTTTACTTCTATTTTGTACTTCAAATTTTAATTTTTTTACTTTATCTAAGGACATAAAATACCCATTCAAAAAAATGTTATTATTTAAATTATAGTTAATAAATATAAATATATTATATAATTATATTGTATGATTATTTCCTAGTTTTTGAGGCTATAAAGTCCATTAAAGCTAAAAGTACCCCAGATATAATAAACACAATATGAACTATTATCATCCATTGTATCTGCCTATCGCTGATAATCAGTTCACCATTTGCATTAGTATATCCAATGGACATAAAGGCTTCCAAAAGATTTATACCTGATATAGCGACAATCGATGCAACTAATTTTAATTTTAACCCACTAAAATCTACTTGACCCATCCAATCTGGTTTATCTGGACTATTTCTAGCAGCATCTATTTTTGATACAAAGTTTTCATAACCAGCAAAGATCATCATAAGTACAAGATTAGCAATTAAAGCCATATCAACTATTTGTAAAACAAACATGAGTGTATCTTTTAGCTGCATGTCTATTATTTCGGGAAGAGTTATTACAAAATGCTGAATAACTTTAAAAGTAATTATAGCTAGGGCAAAACATAAGACTATGTAAATTGGGGCTAGTAACCACCTACTTATAAAGATACCTGACTCGATGGTGCTTTCTAATTTCTCCAAACTACTTTCTTTAGCTATAATTTTTTTCATCATAATTTCTTTCTTATTGCTCGTTAAGTTCTGCTAAAATTCCTTTAATATGAGTTACTGTTAAGTCTAAACTTTCACCAATTTCAATTAATAAATTTTGTTCTGTCTCATGAAATTCTCCATCAGCATAAGCGACAAAATAAGCTGCTTTAACAATTAATTCTTTACCTTGATCATTTAAATTACCACGTAACGACGCAGTATAATCAATAATGTCATATCCTTGAGATTGAACTTCTTTAATTTCCTTATTTAGTTGAGCGGTAGTTATAGTTTTAGAAGTTATCCTATTATAAAGATCTTTGATTGTTTCTATTTCTTGCTCATTAATTATATCATCAGCAAGCATCATCAGTATCATTATTTTTTTGATGGCAATGTCATATTCTGCTTGAAACTCTTCAGCTGTTGCTTCTGGTTTATATTCGAGAACTTTTTCGCTATAAGTATTTTTACATTGGGCACATTCAATGTAATCTCCTAGATTATCCATTGGGATCAAAGGAATAAAATACAGTGTTCCATAACGTTTAACTTCTCTATGGTTATAGGTACAGTTTTTTTCACAAGACGGACAATAAAATTCACCAGTCTTTTTAGTACTTGTAACTCCCCGTGTGCCGAAAATTATGAAGTCGAAAATCCTCCGTTAAGATTTATAATTATTCTGTTTTTTCCATTTCGCTAGCTACGTATGTCATTACACCACCAATACCGAATGCGATCCAATGGGTAAATGGAAATAGGCCGCCAACATCAACACCAAGCCAATCCCACCAAACATCAGTTCCAGCCCAGCTCATTCCTAAATCAATAAAACCCCAGGCAACAATAGCCCCACCTACTAATTGTAAAATTTCTTTTGTTTGCATAACTTTCTCCTTTTATTAATTTATTAAATTATATCGCCTTTCTGGCTCTGACCCTTTTAACCTTTGAAGACCATGATAATGAACATACAAGCCAACAACCCATGCAAGCATTCCACCATATAAAAATGTGTATAAGAGACCCATTGATAGATCATCTAAATCAGTGAATAATATATAGTCATAAGTACCATGAAGAATGGTTGGCACTAAAATTGCTAAGAATAAATAAATTTTATGATTAACATTTCTAAAGATGGCATAGCTAATAAATGATCCCATAATAATGCCAAAAAATACATGAGCGGGAATTGCCATAAATCTTCCTAAGATAGTGTAGATTATATATGTGCTATCTAAACCTGCCTCAGGATCTGATACATAGTAAAGAGCATCGTTGAGATATTGAAAGCCTTCATTTAAAGCAAAGCCTAACCCAGCCATTCCTCCATAAATCAATCCGTCTAAAGGCTCATTAAGTTCTTTTAATTTTACACAGAACAATATTATTACTAAATATTTTACTAGCTCCTCACCAAAAGCAACTAGTATGTAGGCATCAATTGCATGAAATAAATAATACATTAAATAATTAGAGGACTCTGGAATAATATAATTTGTTTCAGGATCTATCGCCAAGAATGAGTTACCACCTGGAAACCATTCATTTACCAATAATATATCATACTTAATTGTTGCAAATAATGTCGTACCCGCAAATGCCAATAGAACTGTAATAATTAATAAATTTAACGGCTCTGGAAACTTGTCATATTTTACAAGTAAAAATATAATTATTAATCCAGGGCTGAGAATTAGTAAATGATATATGGAAGATAAAAGTATTTCACTCATACATTATATTGAATAGAAAAAAAAAATTAAGTAAACAAAAACAATGTTATTTTAAATACAAATATTCATATTATTTATTAATATAATATTTACTTATTAATAAAGGTTTGCTTTGTTGTTTATATCTCAATAAATTTATTTATAAATAAATTAACAATTAAATTATGGCTAATAAAACTCAAAGTTTCTATAAATGGCAAAGTATAATAATTGCAGAATTAGAGAGAGAAACGCAACATGAAGCAAATGCAGATGCTGATGCAAGAAAAGGAATACCTAAAACTGAGCAATTAACATTAGGCGTTCGTGAGCGTGAAATAATCGACCAAGGTATAGATAAAATAGATACTCAAGTTAAAGAAGCTAAAGAAGTTCTACAAATTAAAGAAAATATAAAAGATGCATTAGAAAAGAGCATAGAAAATGATTCATTTCACACTATTGCTTCAGATATGGGTGCTAATTTAAATAGAAGTATTCAAGAATTCAGTGGAAAAATTATTGACCAGTATCATGATTGGAATAAGCATAAAAAAGAATATGCTGAGTTTAAGTCTGATCATAGACTCTCAAGACCTTCATCATTAAAATCGTCTACCGTAAAACTATTTAGCTTAATTCTTGTTGCAGGATTACTTATATTTGAGATTAGTGTAAATTCAGGCTTTTTAAGAACCGCACTACCGGGTGGTTTCAATGAAGCAAAAGCTATGGCTCAATCTATAGCCTTTGTTAATGTGTTATTATCTTTTTTAATTGGTATGGGCGTAATGAGGAATTTAAATCATTATAAAAAATCAACAAGAATATCAGGTGGTCTCATTCTTTCGCTCTATATACTGCTTTTTGTATGGCTTAATTTTATGCTTGGTATCTATAGAACTCTTGCGGCAAATGCAACTAACGCTGGAGTAGATATTACTGAAGTATTAATGACAGAATGGGGTTTCATGGCGGCTCAACCCTGGGCAAATTTAGATTCTATAAATGTTCAAGGCTGGATTTTAGTAATCATGGGCATTTCTTTTGCCACTATTTCACTCTTTGATGGATATTTTTTTGCAGATACCTATCCAGGATATGGCAAGATGGGTGAAAAATTGAGAGATTCAGAGCTAAATTACTTAAAAATAAAAGATAAATTTCAAAAAAGTGGGAAAGTTGCTCATGAAAATAGTAGAGAGCTTGCCAAAGAACGACAGGCCGTTGATTATAATAATAGAGAAGAGCTTGATGAATTGCTTAATAATTTTCAAGAAACTTTCAATGAATACAATGCAACATCTTATAAGTGGAATAATGCAATAAGCCACTGTATTGCTGAATACAGAAATATAAATTCAGAAAAAAGAACCACGCCTAGTCCAGAATACTTTAATATTAGTTATTCTTTAGGAGAACGTGAAACTAATCCAGCATTAATGTTTACGTCACAATATGAAAGTTGTTTTATGAAGGATGTTGATAGAAAAGATTATTTAAAAAATTTAAATACATTAAATACTGAGCACTATGATCGATCTATAGGTGAAATAGATCGAGAATTTAGTGAATATAACAAAAACTTAGAAAGATTATGCAATGAAAACTCAATTTATTAATAAGTATTTATTAATATTATTATTAGCTTTTAGTTTTTCATCTACTTCTTTGGCTGATGATCTTCCGAATGTTACAATTGATATAGATAAAAAAACTAAGTGCGTAAAAGAGCCTGATGCATGGGATCGAGATTATGAGCATGTTGTTATACTTGTTGATAGAACATCAGAACTTAAAAAGGAACAAATGGAATGGATATCTGATGAGTTGTTTAGTAAGAAATATGTAACAAAGTATAGACCTTATACAAAATTTTCCATCATGCTAATTGACAATAAAAGTCCTCAATTGCAGGAATATATTTATAGTAGTTGTCGTCCAAAAACAGGAAAAAAATCTAAAGTATTTGCAGACGAAGAATTTTCTGATGATGAAAATGAAAATATAGTCAGAAGATGGTTTAAGCATTTTTTAAATGGAAAAAAATCAACAACGGAATCACCATATGCAGTTGACTCATGGTTAGAAAATAAGAATAGAATTGGTACAACTGTAGCTTCTGACAATAGCTTTATATTTGAAACATTCATAAGAGTTTTAAAAGATCCATCCTTAGATTTTGATGGAGATGATTATGAGGCAGGTAGAAAAATTATAATTGTTTCAGATTTGCTTCAGCACTCTAAAGATTTTAGTTTTTATAAGATCTGTAAAGCGAAAGCAGACTTTAATAAGTTCAATGCTGTATGCCCATCATTTGAACAAGCGCTAAGTAAAAATAAAAAACTTAAAACTTACTTAGAAATGACGAAGCCTAAAGATGTTGAGGGATTAGAAATAGAATTGCTATTTTTAAATAATAAAAATGAGGCCAATGTTGAAATTCATACTTCATTAGTAAATTTATGGAAGGGATATTTTAGAAAAATTGGTGTTAAAATTCCTGACGATAACACTGACTGGACTAACTGGCAGCTTAATTTTTAATATTAAATTATCAATATACCATCGTATCAATGAATAGCATATTTAGGTACATAGTAATATTTCCTATTCTATGCTTTTCTTTAAATGCACTTAGTATTGAGATAATAGACGGAGAAGAGTTTCCTGATAAAGTTTCTCGTGATGTTTCAATTAGTTCTGCTCAAGAAAAATTAGACTTAAGAAGCTGTAAAAGATCTGATAAATTTAAGTCAATATGGATATATAAGAATAAATCTATTATAGATGTTTATACTAAATGCAGAGTTTTAGGTGCTGGGTATCAGGATTATTTAATGCAACAAAGCTTTGGCCTTGCGAGAAAACATTGTTCCATATTTAATGCTCAGCCTATATATAGAGGTAAAGCATTACATAGTGAAGAGTTAGCTGAAGGTTTATTTAATGTACTTAATGGCAATCTACGAACACTCGGTGTATCTTATGTATGTAGACCGAATCCTAAAATTGTAAATTTTGATTCTAGTAGTCCTGACCCAGTAGTTGTGCATAAAGAGTTTCCACCAGTGGATGAAATAATAGATAAATTACCTCGGTTACTAAGTTTATTTGTTGCAACATCATTATGTTTTTTATTAGTTTTTAGATATTTGCAAATTAGAAAGAAAAAAATAAAATTAAACAAATCAAATATCTTTAAAGCAGAATATTTTGTACTTGTCTCAGCAATTTTTTCTTATCTTTTTATTATTAAGGAAATTACAGATTGGGTGGATATTGGTAGCGATGAGTTGGTATACCTATTAGGCATTGGAATACCTGCAATTATTTTTATTTATTCTATCAATAGAAAGAAAAATTATTCTAATAGTGATATACAATCAAAAACTATTCAAACTAATGTAAGCATAGGAAATTCTGGATCAGGTTTCTTTATTAATGCTGACGGTTACATGATTACCAATAATCATGTTTTAGATAAAACTAAGAATGCAAAAATTATTATCTCAGGTAAAGAGTATGAGAGTAAAATTATTGCCACAGATCAAGTTAATGATTTAACGGTAATTAAAGTTAAGATTGAAAAAAATAGCTTTTTCTCTCTTGCGGACAATGATCCTCAGCGATTAGATAGAATTATTGCTGTTGGATTTGGATTTGGTAAAAATTTTAGTGGTGATGTGAAGGTAACTAGCGGTGTTGTAAGTGCACTATCTGGGTTTTCAAATAATTCATCACATATTCAAATAGACGCTGCAATTCAATCGGGTAATAGTGGTGGGCCAGTAATAAATGATAATGGTTGTGTAGTCGGCATTGCAGTTGCTAAACTTGATGCTATGAAAATTTATAATATTTCTGGCTCAATGCCTGAAAATGTTAATTATGCTATTAAAATCTCTACACTAAAAAAATTTTTAACGATCAACAACATAGCTTATAAAATAAAATCTGAAACTGAAATAATTTCTAATAAAGAAACTAATAAATTAATTGATACCACAGTAGCTTACATAAAAACAAACTAGATAAATAATATGAAACTAATTCAAACCTTATTAATATTTAAAATTTTGCTCCTTTTCAATGTTGCACAAGCTCAATTGCTCAATGGTATAATTAAGCATGTAACAGATGGAGATAGTGTCATTTTTTTAGATGAAAATAATATTACTCATAAGATTAGAATTACACCGATAGATGCTCCTGAAAAAAAAGGAAATCAAAAATTTGGAAAAGAATCACATATAAGCTTAATAGAATTATGTGAAGGCAAGAATGCCATTATAGATCTAACAGGTGATAAAACTTGGGATAGAGAAGTTGCCTATCTATATTGTGATAAGGTAGATGCAAGTATACACCAGTTAAGAAATGGCATGGCTATGGTATACGACCAGTACGTCAAAAAATATGAGTACTACAATCATCAAAACTTTGCAAAAAAGAAAAAAATTGGTATTTGGTCAGAAGACTATCCATTAGCTCCTTGGGATTTTAGAAACAATAAAAATAGTATGTCAGTGAAATTAAAATCAGAAAATCAAAAACTAGCTGAGGAGATAGAAAAACTTTTAAAAGATTTAGAAATTCTTAATAAACGAATATACTTTTTAGAAGAACAGATTCAAGAATCTGAATATGTAAATACGGATGAGCTATTTGATTGTACTAAGAAAAATTGCAGCCAAGTATTGTCGTGCGATGAAGCTTATTACAAGTTAGAACAATGTAGTATGACTCAATTGGATCGAAATAATAATGGAATACCGTGCGAGTCTATTTGTAAATAATTAACTTAAGTAGTATTGTTAATCTCTAAGAAATTATTTTTTTAAAGACTATGACTTCAGATATTTTGATGGCAGAAATTATGCGGGGAGGTGCCGTTGAAAGTACACATCTTGGTTCTGGTGCTTTAGTTTCAGCAACTGGAGATTTGCAAGCAGTGTGGGGTGATGCAGAGAGACAAATATTTCCACGATCTGCAATGAAATCATTGCAAACACTAACAATATTAGCCCATGGCACTAAACTTACAGATCAACAAACGGCTTTAGCTTGTGCTTCGCATCACGGTGAAACTATGCATGAAACCGCTGTTAAGCAGTGGTTATTAGAAATGAGTTTATCAGCTGATCATTTGTCATGTGGGCCTGATGTACCACGCTATCCAGAAGATCGACAAAGACTTCGAGAACAAAATATACCAGCATCACGTATTTATCATAATTGTTCCGGTAAACATTGTGGTCAGTTGGCTTTTTGCCAACACCAAGGTTGGGATGTGTCGAATTATAATTTAGCTGAACACCC
>ENA-ORXF01002194-ORXF01002194.1-marine-metagenome-genome-assembly--contig:-NODE-2194-length-11883-cov-7.719465_pt1 | contig 11883 bp, 7 predicted proteins | sample MGYA00237864_ERZ511476 | MGnify/ENA primary metagenome ERZ511476 (study PRJEB26306, sample SAMN06343908) | marine metagenome | isolation source: coastal waters | place: Atlantic Ocean: West Antarctic... | reverse complement strand
GTAAAGACCATGGGGCTTAAGTATGTGGTTTTAACCTCTGTTAACAGAGATGATTTAGAGGATGGTGGGGCAGAGCACTATGCCCAAACTGTTAAGGCCATCAAAGAACTCAATCCGAATACTGCAGTGGAGGCATTAACTCCAGACTTTAAAGGCCTTTCTTCTTCTATTGATACTTTGGTTAATTGTGGGCTAGAAGTCTTTGCTCAAAACGTTGAGACAGTTAGAAGGCTAACTCATCCAGTGAGAGATATTAGAGCGGGGTACGACCAAACTCTTGAAGTCCTGGCAGAGTCTAAAAGAATTAACCCAAAAGTTTTAACGAAAACAAGTTTGATATTAGGCTTAGGCGAAACCGATGCAGAAATAGAAGAAACCATGGACGACCTCATCTTCAATCAGGTAGATATTTTAACTTTAGGGCAATACCTCAGACCAACACTGAATCATTTGCCTGTTAAAAGATGGGTCACTCCAGAGGAATTTGATCGATATCGAGATATAGGAATAGCTAAAGGGTTTTTAGAAGTTGTTTCTGGACCGATGGTAAGATCTAGTTATCGAGCTGAAAGAGCCTTAGAGAAAAATAATGCTGGTCTTTCCAATGCCACAGCGACTAATTAAAAATAATTTTTATTTTTTTAGTGCTTTAACCAAAAATTCCTCTCTAAACATCAAAAATTCCTTGGATGAGTATGCATTGAATTCACTTAATGACGGCTGGCCATTAGATTTTTGAGAAGTTAAGCCAAGGGAATTTAATTCATTAAGTTTCATGCCCTCATACAATTGAACTCCTTTCAGTAATTTCTTAGTTGCAATAATATGCGTTATTCTTTTGTCCTTTGAAGACCTAACTCTTTTTAAATAGTTAAGGCCAACAAGCTTACTGACCATGCTATAAGTTTTTGGAAAGCTAAATCTGAGGGCTTGCTCTACCCACTTCATTGTCATGGGCTCTAACTTTTCTCGATGCCTCTTAAAAGCTTCATAGATTAGAAAACGCTCATGAGCGTCAGTAATTACATCTGGTTGAGCTTGAAATTGAGTTACGAGCAACTTAACTTCTTGGTATGTCACGTCAAAAATTGGGTTATCGATAAGTGTAAATTATATAAACATAATTCCACCATATAACGAATTAACTTATATGTTAAAAAAAAATCACTTATAAATACTAAGTTATTTTTAATAATTTTCCTCTGGTTGCAATTTTGACATTGCTCCAACATATTTAAAAAATGCTGGTTTTTTCACCGCCACAGCGAAAAATTAAAAGTAACTTACAAAATAGTAGCTAATTATATTATACAAATGCAGAAAATCGGGTAATGCTTAATTAATAAACCTGGGAGGGTAATGTTATGAATAAATTATTATTAATGTGCATTGGATTGTTTTCAGTCAGTGTTTTTTCAGCTTCAAGCTTTGGATTAAATTACAACACTTGGGATATTGATGGAACAACTGTTGACGGTCCTGGGCTGACATTTACGGGCGCTAATGGAAATTTTGTCTATGATGTTGACATATTTGAATTAGAGGCAAATGGGGTAAGTCTTACGGCCAATGTTACGGAATTAGGATATGCAATTGGCGACGCTTCAGAAGGCGCGGTTTTCGTTGGATTTCAGACAGCTGATTCTGATTTGAATGGTGTATCTAGAGAAACAGACGGGCAAGTTGGCTGGGTCAAAAGAGGCGATGATGGCACTCAAATTAAAATTTCAGTAGTTGCCGATGAGGATAATAGTATATTGGGTGATTTTCAGTTTCCCATGGGCAGTGGATTCATTGAACTAGGCTTCTGGAGCAATGATGGCGATACTTTGTTTAGATTGGGCTATTCTTGGAAATTGTAATCCATGCATAGTGACTAAATAAAATATCTAGAATCTATGCTGATTTAATCCTAAGTTAATCAGCCGATTCATTTTTATTTGAGCTCTCAAACTGGGGGCTTAAATAAATCTTTAATTCTTATAGAGCGCATCAGGAAACAGGGATTAAATTAAATACCTTGGAAATCGAGCTATATTTGTCTAAATTGAAGCTCCAAAATAAATAATCAGTGGGCTGGATTAAATACAACCCTATAAGGGCGTAAGGACCTTAAGTCATAATAAATTGCTAATTATTTTTTATGCGATTAAAATTGCAATTCTAAAGCCACATCGCTTAATGCATAGAGTTACTTACGAAATTAAGTAAATATGCAAGATTATGTTATGAATATCTACATACATATTGCAACCGGACTTTCATATGAATGAATTACTAGCCCTTGAAAATATTCCCCAGGCAGAAATTCTGCCAACTCTCTTTAGTTTTGTTCTTTGTATTCTAATGTCTTTTATTTTAAAAGCTTTTTATATTAAAAGATCATTCTCTCTCACTGGAAAAAATCACATCGGCTCAATTTTACCTATATTATCAACAGTAGTTTTTTTAGTAATCATAGTAGTAAAGTCTTCCTTGGCTCTTTCACTGGGTCTTGTGGGCGCACTTTCAATTGTTCGATTTAGAACACCAATCAAGGAGCCCGAAGAGTTGGTTTATTTGTTTTTAGCTATTGCAATAGGTCTAGGGTATGCAGCCGGACAGATGCTCATTACTTCTATACTGGTGCTAAGCATTCTTCTGATGATATTCTTATTCTTATCAAATAAGGGTTTTAATCAAACTCTTGAATACAACCTCGTAATTCACTGGAGCAAAAAAACCGCATCAGTTGAATACTTGCTGAAAGAGTTTGAACCTTTAACAGCAAGCATTAAGCTCATAAGACTTGATTCTTCTGGTGATAAAAATACAGTTTCACTAATGGTGGAGCCAAGCAACAATGCTTTCCTGCAAATCGTTACAGATAAGCTGGAAGCCTTGGATGTAAATAGCAGTATTTCATTTTTTGAATCTAAAACAAACTGGTGATATCCCAGGCCAATCTTTTTTTTTAAAGTAAGCTTCCTTGATCCTTAAGTCTAAAAAAACTTCTTTCTTATTTCCTATGGGGATAATTCTAATTATTATTCTTACATTTAGCGGAGCCTACAAAGATTCTTTTCCCAGCATTCTAATACAAGACTTATCTCAGCTAATAATGTCTAATAATTTAGGGTTTTCCCATCAATCACGCTTGCTCCACTCCGATAAAATTGAGTCAGAGTCAATGGATGAAAGAGCAACAGAAAACCAAAGCAAACTATCTCTTTACATTCAAGCTGTTCCACAAATATTAGACTACAAGCTTAGGGGAGTTAGTTTTAATAGATTAGATTTAGAAATACCTTTCCTATCGTATGAGGTTATTTTAAAAGATAGAGATACCGCTTTGCAAAATACTATCAATGTTAATCCAAGCAAGGTAAAAGCTTTATTGAGGTATGAAGGGCAAACATTCAAAAGTTCCATCAGATTAAAAGGAGATTCTGAAGATCACTGGAAAAGTCGCTACAGAATGAGCCTAAGAGTAGAATTAAAGGGAGAAGATAGCCTGTTGGGCTTTAAAGAATTCTCTATCCAAAAACCACACTCAAGACAGTTTCCATATGATTTTGCTTATCAATCTTCTCTTCAGGACCTTGGCAACATGTTTTCAGTACAAAAATTTGTTCATTTGTTCGTCAATGGGAAGAGCTGGGGAATTATGAACATTGAAGAACACATGACAAAAGAGTTTTTAGAAAAACAAAAAAGAAAAGAGTCACTGATTATTAAAATTGGAAACGAAGATAAATGGACATATAGCGTTAGCGCATCACAACCCTATGAACATTATTTAATATCAGATGGAGCCATCAATGTTAGGCCTTTTAGAGCTAGCAAGTATATGCAGGAATTAAGATATCGAAAAATCCTTAGTTATATTTCACAAAAACAATTGACCTACGACATAGATCTATATGATGTTGATTCATTTTTGACGTCATATGTACTTTCAACTCTTTGGGCGCAATGGCATACCTTGCTTAATGCTAATCATAGATACTATTTTAATCCTTACACTTTGAAATTAGAGTCAATTAGTCTTGATCAGGGTGAGTATGGAGTCTTAAATGGACTTGACAGCATACAGTTCTCTCAGTTACCCATTCAATTTTCCCAAGTACTTGCATCTTTAAAAGAAAATCCCAGAATAGACTATTCTATTTCTAAAATCATTGATGAAAGCAGAAATTCTCGAAATCATTTTGCAAGATCTGAAGAATACTTTCCAGTTAATGTGCCTATACAAGACAGCGTACTTAAAAAAAATTCTTTAGAATTTTTATCTCGTAAATTATATTACTTATCCCCAGAGCCAGTTGATCATAAGGGCTACTTATTTACCAAGCCCTCTTCAGAACCAATTGTATTGCCTACGCAGCTCCAGGCATCAGAATTTCATCAACATATTCACTTTAAGCATTATTCAAATGGTAGGTTGGAGATATACAATTTATTGCCCGATACGGTAGAAATCAAAAGTATTTCAATTAAAGGGATTGGCTCAGATCAGAGCAAGTATCTCATCCCTGGATATAGTCTGCCCTTCTCGCCTACAGTTATTCAAACAGGCTTTACTGGCCTCAACGATCAAAAAATTTCAATCGTATCCTCCTATCAAGGATTTGAGAGGGAAAATATAAATGGATTCACACTTTTATTTGAGGATATTTATAACCCTCTTTTAGATAATTCTTTTGAATGCTCTCAACTTTGTATATTTGATGGAGAGAAATATGTATTTGCCAAAGGGCGTTCGATACTTACTGAACCATTAATCATAAAAGGAGATGTCTTACTATTACCTGGAACCCATTTATCTTTTGGCCCTAACGCTTATCTGATCATCGAAGGCTCCCTTGAATCCCTTGGGACAATAGATGATCCAGTACTCCTTGAGGCAACACAGAATTATTGGAAAGGGCTTTATGTTCTTAAGTCCTCTAAGAGATCAGTATTAACTCATACCAAGATAATGAACTTAGCTGCTCTTGAAGATGGGCTCTTGCAGCTTACTGGCGGCATAACTTTCTACAAGGCTGATGTTGATTTAAAGCATGTAGAAATACATGATGTGGTTTCAGAGGATGCTTTAAATATTATCTCTTCTAACTACAGCATTAATGAGAACATATTCTCTGACATAGCCTCAGATGCCTTTGATTCAGATTTCTCAGATGGGCACGTTCAAAATACTTCGTTCGTAAACATTAACGGCGATGCATTAGATTTTTCAGGAAGCAGATCAGATATAAATAATGTCCGCATGAATAATATCGGAGATAAGGGTATTTCTGCTGGCGAAGAGAGCACAATCACTGTCATCAATAGTCATTTAGATAACTTGTCAGTAGGAGTCATATCAAAAGACAATAGCGATGTGATTATTCAGAATTCAACAATTACTAATTTTAAATCATATGGCGTCATGTCTTTTATTAAAAAAGATTTTTACTCTAAATCCAGCAGCTTAAAGGTTCAGGATTCCTTGATAGATAAGCCACTATCTTTCATGAGGCAGAAAGGTACCTTTATGGAGATTGATTCCATGGAAGTGCAAGAACAAATCTTTAATGTAGATAAATTTTACACAGCTTCTGCAGAGGCCTTATGAAAAAAGATTATCGCTACGAAATTAAGTTTGTACTTGATGCCGCAAGCACATCAAAGCTTCACATTTGGATGAACTCTAAAACAATGATGAGGAAAGCGTTCCCCAACAGACAGGTGAATAGCCTCTACTTTGATGATATTAATTTCTCATCTGTAAAAGACAATTTAATGGGTATTTCTGACAGAGAAAAATTTAGACTAAGGTGGTATGGAGACAATTCATCTGATGACAAAGTTTTGTTTGAAATAAAAAGGCGCCATGGAAGATTGGGATTTAAGGAATCATATGAAGTGAATTCAATCAAAGGGCTATTAAACGACCTTAATCTAAATGAACTGTTTCAAATGAGCATGCAGGATCTTTATGCTAATAATGTTGTGCTTGATAAAAATATACATCCCTCATTACAGGTTAGCTACGATAGAGAATACTATTCAGATAATGAAGGTATTCGGTTAACAGTTGATAATAACATTAGATTTTACAATCCTTGTTTGTATCAAAAATTAAGTTCTAATCTTGAAACTCCATATCCTTTAACGATCTTAGAGATAAAGTTTTTACCTGATTTAAAGCCGCAGGCAGCGTCAATAATTCAATCATTAGATTTAACGCCTAAGAGGCATTCCAAATATTTAACTGGTATGGCGGCTATGGGTCTTGCGACCTATATCTAATGGATCGCTTGCAAAACTGAAGACATATCTTAGTATGCATATGAAGCTATGGTTAGCGACTATTGCTGATGTATTCATTGAATTAAAAAATAAAATTATTTAATTAATGGGCAAGATTAAAAACCACCACAAATAATATACCCGTCCCTAGAACACCAAGAACACAGATCACCCAATCTACCAAAAAGACTTTAAACAGCTTGGACCAAACTCCAGTAGATTCACTTTGAGATTCAAGTTCCTTTTTGAACACTTCCAAGGCCGCATATTTAAACCATGAAAAAGTTACCAAAAATGTAATTGCACCAAAAGCAAAAAGTAGAGAGTTAGAGGCCAACATAGATCTATCTTAATGCTTCTTTTTACAGAACAAAAGAAAGATATCAATTAGATAATATTCACGCAGTTAATATTCACAATTAAGATTGCAACTGGGTATATAATTTTAAAATGCATATTTTTTCTTATTTTAAGGTTATTTTTGTTTTCTTTATCCTAGCTTCATGTGGTGGTGGTGGAGGGGGAGGAGCAGCACCTGTTGCCCCTGTTATACCTTCAGCTACTGTGACAGTAACTTCGGGCTCTTCTTCTGTTGAAGTTAACTCAAAAGTAGTTATAACTTGGTCTTCAACTCTCGCATCTTCTTGTTCAGCATCTGGAGCATGGTCAGGCACCAAAGCAATTTCTGGAACTGAAGAGGTCACTATTCCTCAAGCTGGCCCTAATTCATTTAGCTTATCTTGCTCAGGGTCAGAAATAAATAGCGGCGCAGCTTCATTGACCATTGAAGGTTTTAGATATTTTGGAGGCACAGTTCTTGATGGGTATCTTCGTGGCTCAACTGTTTATATAGATACAAATAGTAACTCTGCAATGGACTCAGATGAGCCATCAGTAACAACAGATAACTCTGGTAGCTTCTCTAATTTAAAGTATGCGAATGGGACTTTAATATCTGAGGGAGGCATTGACTTAGATACAGGCACTGCTCTCGATGATTTACAATTAACCAATAAGCTAAGTGGCTTCACTGACCTAAAAATTGTTACTCCTTTAACAACCATTGCAGCGTCAATGGGAAATCCTGAGAACATTAATGCAGTGTTTGGAATTGATTCTTCAATTGATCTCAGTATTACAGATCCCATTCCAAGGTTAGGCGATAGTACCTACGACAATATTTACGAAAAAGGCAATCAAATTACCGTGATGGCGTTAAGCCTTCAAAACGCTATGAACGCTATCAATGCTTCAACCGATAACTCAAAAGATTATTTTGCAAGCATTGGAGAAGAGGTTGAAAAAGCATATGCTGCACTTGCAACGCCAGGGGTTGTGGATATAGAAAACCCAGTATTTATTTCTGCTGTTGTCGATAATGTTTCTGCAAAAAAAGCCAGTACTTTGGTTGCAACAACGACAGAAAATATTAAAACAGCTCTCAGCTCAGTCATTCCAATCATCCAAGTTAAAGCACTGGCCGCAACAACCACTGGCATTCAAAACTTCGCTTTTAATACTCTACAAACAGACATTCAATCTATAGCCAAAGGGGAGGCATCAGCCGACCTGATGACTAACTATACTTCAAATATCACTTCCTATATCGCAGATGGTCAAGGCATCTCAGCCACAGAATTAGAAATTGATATTTCAGCTTTAGTGGATACAGTAGCGCTTGATGAAGACATCAGCGCTGAAGTGTCACCACTTCTCAATGATTCTTTCCTTAGAGGTCAAAGCATCTCTTTATCCCTTTTATCCAATCCAGTGTCTGGTGCTGTAACTCAATCGGGAAATGTTTTTACTTACACCCCAGTAGAAAATTTTAATGGGTCTGACAGTTTTACCTACACCATTAACCAAGGCACAAAATTTGCTGACGGCACAATTAATCTCACAGTTAATCCTGTGAATGACTTACCAATTATTACCTCTGCTGCTGCAGTTACTGTTTCCGAGAATTTAACTGGTCTTATGGCGATCACAGCCACCGATATTGACGGGGATGCTTTTACTTATGCGGTTGCAGGAACAGACGCATCAAGTGTCAGTGTGGACACTGACGGCGTCATGACTTTTAATACTGCGCCAGATTATGAGACCAAGACTTCTTACTCAATTTCTTACAGTGTTAGCGATGGGACGGAAACTGTTTCTCAAGCGTTAGCGATTTCGATCAAAGATGAGAACGATATCCCCCCAACAATTTCCAATCTGGTTACCTCTATTGAGATTGCAGAAAATACGACCGATGTCTTAACAGTCTCAGCAACAGATGATCAAGATGTTGATTTAATTTATTCATTATCCGGCACTGATGCCAGCGCATTCTCAATCTCGTCTGCAGGGGTCCTAATTTTTAATAGCGCTCCTAACTTTGAGGTAAAGACCAGTTACGTCCTTGCTGTCTCTGTAAGTGATGGCATCAATGTGACTTCTGCTGACTTAAGCATCAACATCACCAACGCCAATGATGTGCCTGTGATTAGTGGGTTAACTGCAACTTATTCGATGGTCGAAGGCAACACATTGATCTCAGATGTTCTGGCCACAACTGATGAAGACGCTGATGCAATCACCCTGTCACTCTCAGGCAGCGATGCTAGCCTTTTTCAAATTACATCCTCCACAACACTTGAATTTAAAGCAGCCCCATCTTACGCATCTCCAGCAGATACAAATACAGATAACGTTTATGAGGTTACAGTCAACGCAGCAGATGGCACTGCAACCACTTCATTTGCAGTAAGCATCACCATTAGTTCCGCAAACCTATCTGTCAGCGGAGCTATTTTTAGCTCTAGACGTTACGTGATGGATTCAGATTTACCAAACACAGATAATCATGCTTTCACTGCAAACAATTCGTTTGGAGGAGCCCAAGCAATTATAAATCCAAGCATTGTGAATGGTTTTGTTGGCACTACCACCACTGCAGCAGATGTAACTATTGAAGATGCTTTCGATGTTTATTCTATTTCCACCACATCAAGCATGTACGCAAATCTTGATGTTACTGAGTACAGTGCTGGGGTTAAGGACCTAGATCTCTTGTTATATGACAGCGACTTTAATGCACTTTCTTTTAATTATGTCTCTGGCTCAACCGAAGCAAATGAAACTATTAATCTGCCTAATGATGGCACGTTCTTCCTAGTAGTCAGGCCTGTTGTTGGAGCTTCAAAATACTTTTTAACTGTTGGCCAAAGAATGACTAGTTCAAGCGCAACCCCATCGTTTAGCTATGTTAAAGATGAGGTGCTGAGCTACATACCTTTTACTAAAGCAGCCAAAGCAGGTAAAGCGCATGAGTCTAATGATTCACCATCTATCGATCCCAAGCAAAAAGAAAGATTAAATAGGCTTAGTGGATTTCATCACCTTGAGCCCCTTGATCCCGGCCTTCGAACGTTGCAGCCAGAAGCATTAATTACTCAGTATGAAAATACAATTTCGGCCGCTCTTCTTAAAGGTGGATTCCAGGTGCCAGAAAGTAAAATGCTAAGGTATCTTGCACACACTAAAGTGATCAATGCTTTAAAAGAGTCAAACCCAGAATCTTCATTTGATTTCAACTACAAAGTCGAGGCTACAACAGCCTTCTCAGAAGACCCGATGTTTAAAAAATATCAATGGAACATGCGCCAGATTGGACTGAGGCAAGCATTAGATGCCTCCGGTCAGGAGCTTAAAAGTGTTGGGGTTGCTGTCTTAGATTCCGGCGGTCCATCTGTGAACTCAGCCGCATGGAACAGCACTAATTTTATTTCAGGCGGGATGGATTTTATATCTGAAGACGCAGATCCAACCGACCCCACAGCCGCGGCAGATAGGCTCGTGGATTTGAAGACAGATGTATCACACGGAACACATGTTGCCACAACCATTGGCTTTAAAAATGATGGTGCGGGCTTTAACGGCTTTCCAGTCAGTGTTTTAAATGTCAGAGTATTAGGCGAGGGCGCAAGTGCACGCACAGCAATAAATGGAATTCTTTATTCAGCAGGGCTGGACAATAACTCGGGAGAATTGGCGCCAACCGATATCCCCATCAAAGTTATCAATATGAGCCTATCCCTAAAAAACGGTGGATATAGCTCTCTTCTTTGCGATGCAATCGTTGATGCTAGAGCCCAAGGCATAGCCATCGTTGCTGCTGCTGGAAATAATCAAAGAGAAACTCCAGGTCGCGTCAGTTATCCCGCTTCTTGTCCGGGGGTTATATCTGTTGCGGCAACTAATTCTGCAAACAACATTACCTCTTACTCTCAGCAAAATATCCATGTAGACATTGCCGCTCCTGGAGGTGATCATGTTGATAGAGATGGTAACGGTTTTGACGATCTAGTTCCGGCATACGTAGGAAACTCAATCGTTTGGGGCTTACAAGGAACCTCAATGGCAGCGCCTCATGTTTCTGGTGCCATTGCCATGCTATTTGCAGCAGATGACTCAATGACGCCAACAAGAGTAGATAGCATGATTCAGAGCGAAAAATTAACCACCGATCTAGGAGTGACTGGCAGAGATAATGTTTTTGGATATGGGCTACTAAATCTTCCAAAAATGCTAGAAAAACTCGCTGAAGATAACTCAGATATTTCATACACCTTTGCTACCACTGATCTATCTTATCTAGATTTTGGTAATACCGTCACACAACTAAATATATCCCTTAACAAAATTGGCAGCGGAGACCTCACCGTGTCTTCGCTAGCTGCTGACAGCGCAACAGGTTTAAGCTACACCGATAATTCCTCGGAAGGGTTCGGAAGCTACGCTCTTTATATAGACAGAGACTCAATGGCCAATGGTGAGTTTTCAAATACGCTGTATTTTAATTTATCTGATTCTACTAAAGTTGCAGTACCAATCTATTATTCAGTGGGGGAACTAAGAACCCGAGCATATCTTGGAAAACTCTTTATCTCTCTTAAAAATGACTCTGAAGTCACTGTAGCATCAGGCACTTTAGACATGCAATCCAATGGAACGTTGGGCTTTATAGCAAGCGACCTTCCCAATGGAAATTATTATATATATGCTTCAACTGATATTGATGCTGATAACTATGGTTGTTCATACGGGGAAATGTGTCAGTATTATCCAAGCTCATCATCTGAAAGTGATTACTTTAAACTTGATGGCCTGAACATTGAAGGATACGAACTCTCAATAGGACCATTTTTTAAGTATGGAGGCATCAATGCTGCTTCGTTTAATGAATCAGAAGATTCGCAAGTTATCCAAGGTATTCCATTGGTTTCAAGCGCCAATAAAATCCTTCCAATAGATCTGAAACAAACCAAACCATCAAATGCATTCGGTGAGAAAAAAATTATTATTAATCAGTAGCTGTATTCTAATTTCTAGCTGCTCTCAAATATCCTTGAATGAAGCAAGCCAGGAGGAGATTTTAAAAGAATTTAGAAGCAGTGAGTCATACCAAAAGTACAGAAATTCTGATGGCCTGTCTGCAACAGTTATTATCACATTTCAAGTTGAGTCATCGGGCATAAGGATTGATACCATGAACTCAGGAGAGGCCAGTGCCTTTCAGGCATTCGCATTAAAGCGTGACCTTAAAGTTCTAAAAGTTTTTAC
>ENA-ORXF01002191-ORXF01002191.1-marine-metagenome-genome-assembly--contig:-NODE-2191-length-11891-cov-5.685035_pt1 | contig 11891 bp, 10 predicted proteins | sample MGYA00237864_ERZ511476 | MGnify/ENA primary metagenome ERZ511476 (study PRJEB26306, sample SAMN06343908) | marine metagenome | isolation source: coastal waters | place: Atlantic Ocean: West Antarctic... | reverse complement strand
CCTAAAACGCTTGTTTCGAAGACAAGAATGATATCCATTTCACTACAAGACCATAAAAGTGTTATATCAGGATAATGACAGATAAAAAATACAAGTTTACTGTTTCAGAACAGCAGAATTTAAAAAGAGTGGATCAGTTTATTGTGGAAGAACTGCCTACATTTAGCCGAACTAAAATAAGCAAACTAATTAAAGAGGGTGCTCTTCTGGTCAACAATGGGCCTATAGAAGAAAGTTCTAAAAAAGTTTCCTTTGGTGATGAGGTTGAGCTATCCGTACCAGAGCCAGTACCAACAGATCTTAAGCCTCAAAATATTCCTTTGGATGTTGTTTATGAAGATGATGACTTGCTTGTAATTAACAAGCCAATTGGCATGGTGGTTCATCCTGGTGCAGGAAATCCAGATGGCACATTAGTCAATGCCTTGTTGCATCATTGTAAAGAAAATTTATCTGGAATTAATGGAGAGCTTCGTCCTGGTATCGTTCACAGAATAGATAAGGATACTTCTGGTTTATTGGTTGTGGCCAAAAATGATATTGCCCACAACGTGCTAGCAAAACAATTTGAAGATCATTCTATTCAACGAACTTATCTTGCTTTTGTATGGGGCATGCCAAAACCTATTCATGGAAGAATTGAAACATTGATTGGAAGGAGTAAATATAATCGTCAAAAAATGAGTGCTGAGGTTGGAAGTGGTAAAGATGCGATCACGAACTATAAAACTTTAGAAGTGTTTAAGGGAAAAACAATTCCTGACATTAGCTTAATAGAATGTAGATTGGAAACTGGAAGAACGCATCAAATTCGTGTTCATCTAGCTCATCAAGGAAATCCTATTTTAGGCGATCAGATGTATGGTAAAAAAGTTAGAAAAATTAGAGATTTGGATGAGCAGCTTTCCATTCTTTTAGAAAATATAAATTTTCAAGCATTACACGCTCAATCGCTGGGTTTCCTCCACCCAAAATCTGAGAAGGAGCTATTTTTTACCACAGAATTGCCTAAAGATTTGTTAAACTTACAAAAAATGTTAAAAAAACTTGGAAATTAACCCCTTGTTTTTTTAATTTTAAAAATTACATAAGTGTATAGATATGAAAAAAAACCTGACCAAAACTAGCTTACCTACCCTTACACCTGAGGGAAGTTTTTCTTCTTATCTTTCTAAGATCAGAAAATTTCCTATGTTGGATGCTGCAGAAGAATATGTACTTGCTAAAAACTGGAGAGAACAAGGAGACAAAGAGGCTGCTCACAAGTTAGTGACTAGTCATTTGCGATTGGTTGCAAAAATTGCCATGGGATATCGAGGTTATGGATTGCCAGTTAGTGAATTAGTATCTGAGGGAAATATTGGATTGATGCAAGCGGTAAGAAAATTCGATCCCGAAAAAGGGTTTCGACTTGCAACGTATGCTATGTGGTGGATTAAAGCTTCTATTCAAGAATATGTATTACGCTCTTGGAGTTTAGTTAAAATTGGAACAACATCAGCTCAAAAAAAACTATTTTTTAATTTAAAAAAAATTAAAAATCAAATTTTTGCTGCAGAACAAGGCAATATGTTGCCAGAACATATTACTGAAATTGCCACACAGTTAGACGTTAGAGAAGATGAAGTGGTATCGATGAACCAAAGATTAGCAGGCCATGAGCATTCATTAAATGCACCTGTGGGTGGTGAAGATAGCGATGCAGAATGGCAAGACTGGGTGGTTGATGAAAATGCAGATCAGGAACTACAAATTTCACAAAAACAAGAACTCAATCAAAGACAATCTCTCTTGAAAAATGCATTACACGTATTGGATGAGAGAGAAAAAGAAATTTTACATAACCGCAGACTTATAGATGAGCCCAAAACATTAGAAGAATTAAGCCAAAAACATAAAGTAAGTAGAGAACGAATTCGTCAAATTGAAAATAGAGCTTTTGAGAAAGTACAAAAAGCTATGCTAGAAAATATCAAACAACCTAAACAACTATCTGTTAATTAGGCAATATTTCCAAAACTAAATTTTAAAAGGGTTTTCAACTAAAATAGTATCTTCTCTTTCAGGAGAAGTAGAAATACTTGAGATTTTGGTTTCAATAAAATCTTCTAATTCACTTAAATATATCTTTGCTTCTTGGGGAAGCTCATCGTAGTTTCTTATGCCAACCGTGCTCTTCATCCACCCTGTAAAAGTCTTATAAATAGGTTTAATTCTCGCTTGATCTTCTGCAGCAGCAGGTAAATAATCTAGTTTTTTACCATCAAGCTCATACTCTATGCACATGTTAATTTCTGGACAGGCATCTAACACATCTAACTTAGTTAGGGCTATTCCTAAAATTCCTGAAACTTTTACTGTTTGCCTTACTAGGACTGCATCAAACCAACCGCACCTTCTTTTTCTTCCAGTAACAGTGCCAAATTCATTTCCTCGTTTTCCCAGTAACTCTCCTATTTCATCATTCAATTCAGTGGGAAAAGGTCCTTCTCCTACTCTGGTGGTATACGCCTTGGTAATTCCAAGCACATAATCAATTACGTTAGGTCCACATCCTGTTCCAGTGGCTGCAGCACCTGCCACTGTATTAGAAGAGGTTACGTAAGGATAAGTACCATGATCGACATCAAGTAGAATTCCTTGAGCACCTTCAAACAATATTCTTTTTCCTTCATTTCTAAACTGATCCATTTTTCTCCACACAGGTTGAGAAAAATTTAAAATTTCTGGAGCAATGGTAAGAAGATCCTTCATTAGATTGTCTTTTTTAAATTCTTTTTTCTTCAAACCTTTTCGAATAGCATTATGGTGCGCAAGAACTATTTCGAGGCGATTGCTTAAATTACTTTCTGATTTTAAATCCATTACTCGAATAGAACGTCTTCCTACCTTATCTTCATAAGCCGGTCCTATCCCTCTTCTAGTTGTTCCAATTTTTTCTTTACCAGCTGAATCTTCTCTAATCTCATCCATCTCTCTATGAAATGGCATAATCAAACTTGCTGTCTCTGCCAAAATAAGATTTTTTTCATTTACAGTTATGCCCTGTTTGGTAATTTGTTCTATTTCGCTTAATAGAGCCCAAGGGTCTACCACCACACCGTTTCCAATGACCGATATTTTGTCAGATCTAACAATTCCAGATGGAAGTAATTTTAATTTATATACTTTACCATCAATAACTAATGTGTGTCCTGCGTTGTGTCCTCCTTGAAAACGAACGACCACATCCGCTTGCTCAGATAACCAATCTACAATTTTTCCTTTTCCTTCATCTCCCCATTGAGAGCCTACGACTACGACATTTTTCATTTATTTAAATTTTTTATTAAGTTCTATAGAGTTTAAGTGATTAATTGGTCCACGACCTTTTCCATAAATTAGATTAGATTTTATAGCATTGTTAACATAGAGAATTCCTAGTTCACATGACTTATATAAAGGTTTTCCACAGCCTAAAAAAGTAGCAATTGCAGAAGATAAAGTGCATCCTGTTCCATGGGTATTATGCGTGGATAGTTTTTTATTTTTAAATATATGAAGTTCTTTTTGATTCACCAAAACATCTTGAACGTTACTGCCTTTCAAGTGGCCCCCTTTTAACAAAACATTGTTAGCTCCTAAATGAACAAGCGTATATGCGGCAAGTATCATCTCATCTATATTAGTTATTTTTTTCCCCACCAAAACTTCAGCTTCTGGAATGTTGGGTGTGATTAAAAAAACTTTTTTCATAAGCTTATTTTTTAAAACAGAAATTGCTGGATTATTTATTAATTTAGTTCCTCCCTTGGCCACCATCACTGGATCTAAAACTATTTTTGAATTTTTTATTTTATTTAATGAAAGTAAGACCTTCTCGATCACTTCCTTAGAATGTAACATTCCTATTTTTATAGCATCAGGCTTTATGTCTTTTGCTGTAAATAAAATTTGATTTTCAATTTCTTTTGGAGGAATGCTTACAATAGAAGATACTCCAGTAGTATTTTGTGCTGTAATTGCAGTAACAGCAGTCATTGCATAACCTCCTAATGAAGTTACGGTTTTAATATCCGCTTGAATACCCGCTCCTCCTGAAGAGTCTGATCCTGCAATAATTAGAATTTTAGTTTTTGGTTTCACTTGATAGATCTAGATACCACTTGAATGGCTTTAGCTAATAATTTTCTATTATGGCACTCACCCATAATTCTCACCTTTGATTCAGTTCCTGACTTTCTAACTAGCAAACGACCTTCTGTTCCTAATAATTCTTTTGCTTTCTTAATGGCTATTTTGCAATGTTTGCTATGAATGACACTTTTATCAGCCACTTCTTTATTTTCCAATATTTGAGGAACCGGTTTGAATACTTTTAATAATTTACTAGACTTAGTTCCTTTCCTCATGGAAAACAAAACCTCTAAAGCAACTAACAGTCCATCTCCTGTAGTGGTGAAGTCTCCTAAAATAATATGGCCTGATTGTTCCCCTCCCAAATTATATTTCATTGCTTGCATGGTTTCTTTAACGTATCGGTCACCCACATCTGATCTTACAAATGGAATATTCTCTTTTTCAAAATACTGCTCTAATCCTAAATTGCTCATCAATGTTCCAACCACGCCACCTTTAAGAATGTTTTTTTTATGCCATCTCGTAGCAATCATTCCTATAATTTGATCACCATCTATTACTGCTCCCTTTTCATCGCATAAAATAACTCTGTCCGCATCTCCGTCTAAGGCAATACCAAGGTTTGCTTTATGTTTTTTAACTGCCTGTCTTAAAGTTTGTGGATAGGTGGATCCGCACTTTTGATTAATATTAATTCCATTGGGATCAATTCCTATCGTGAATACTTTTGCTCCTAACTCTTCTAGTATTTTAGGAGCAGCTTTATATCCAGCTCCATTAGCGCAATCGACTACAATCTTCATTCCTTTTAAGTTAAAGTCATTTGGAAAATTGCTCTTTAGAATTTCAATATATCTTGAGTTTCCATCCTCTAATCTCTTCACTCTACCTAACTCTTTAACAGGGACTAATAGCTTAGATTGCTTAGCATCAATTAATATTTCAATTCTTTTTTCAACTTTGTCAGATAACTTTAAACCATCGGGTCCAAACAGTTTTAAGCCGTTGTCTGTATAGGGGTTATGAGATGCTGTGATCATAATTCCCATATCTGCTTTCATGGATCTGGTGAGCATGGCCAGTCCATTGGTAGGAATAGGACCAAAAGTGATCACATCCATTCCAGCAGAAGTTAGTCCTGACACTAGGGCTGGCTCTAACATATAGCCCGATACTCTGGTATCTTTAGCAATAATGGCCAAATGTTTTTTCTTATCTTTAATTTTAAAAAAAGATCCTGCTGCTAAGCCAAATTTATAAAAATGTTCGCCAGTAATATTACCTTGATTTACTACTCCTCTTATTCCATCTGTTCCAAAATATTTTTTCATTAAATTGCCTGCAGCTCTGCATTAATTGTTAATGCTTCTTGTATTTCTTTTATATCATGCACTCTAAAAAATTGAACGCCTTGGTTCGCACCAATTATTACCGATGATATCGTTCCGCCTAATCTTGAAATAGTATCCTTAGATCCCATAATTTTTCCAATAAAACTTTTTCTCGAAGGCCCCAGCATTAACGGACAGCCTAAAGAATGGAAAAAAGAAATTTTACTCATTAAGGTTAAGTTATGTTGAACATTTTTTCCAAAACCTATGCCCGGATCTAAAATAATATTTTTTCTTTTGAGCCCTCTTTTTTCTAACTGATTAATTTTATTTTCAAAATAATTATAAATATCAATTAAGACATTTTGATAGTTTGGATTTTTTTGCATAGTCTTTGGAGTTCCTTGAGAATGATTTAAAATAATTGGTTTTCTTAACTTTGCCACGAGAGTTATAGAGTTTGAGTCAAAATCTAAAGCTGAAACATCGTTGATAATTTTGGCTCCCGCTTTTACTGCGGCCATCATTACAGAAGATTTTCTAGTATCTATAGAAACAATACATTTTTTTATTAGACTAATTTTTTTTACAATTTGGATGACTCTTTTGCATTCTTCTTGTTCAGAAATAAGCTCAGCACCTGGTCTGGTAGACTCTCCCCCTATATCAATAATTTGAGCTCCTTGCTCAAGCATCAATTTTGCATGTTGAATAGCAGGTTTGAGTTTATTAAACTTTCCTCCATCTGAGAAACTGTCCGGTGTTGTATTTAGTACCCCCATAAGCACTGGCTTAGTATTATTTAAACTGATAATCGAGCTTCTTTTTTTTTGAATATATTCAAAATCTTTAAGAATTTGTTTTTTATTTTTATTTTTTAATTTATTTATTTGAGAAACATCGATCAGTATGGATTTATTTTTTTTTTTGTTAATAATTTCTATTTTAGTAAATCCTAAAGACTTATTTCCACAAACAGAAGCTGCTATTTTTTTTTGAATATGAATTTGAGCGTCTTTTCCATACAAAAAATTAAGGGGCCTAATATAAACAGACCTCATAGAACAGTTTAGTTTTGTAATTTTGGTTTCAAACCAATAGTTCCTAAAGCGCTAGCAGATGAAGAGTCCTCATCATCTTTTGAGACACCTTTACTTGGTTGAATATTCTTATAAATTAAATCTCTAATTTCATCTCCGTTTAATGTTTCGTATACTAATAAAGCTTTAGAAATTTTGTGCAAATCTTCTAACTTTTCTGTAAGAATTTTTTTAGCTCTATTGTAACCGCTATCTACAATTTTTCTTACCTCTGCATCAATTTTTTTAGCTGTTTCTTCTGAAACATTTTGAGTTCTAGAAACAGACCTTCCCAAAAAAACCTCTTCTTCATTTTCTTGGTAAGAAACAGGTCCCATAATTTCACTCATTCCCCATCTTGTAACCATATTTTTTGCCATTTTAGTTACCATTTCAATGTCCGATGAAGCTCCAGAAGTTACTTGGTCGTGACCAAAAATAATCTCTTCTGCAATTCTTCCCCCCATGGCAACAGAAATATCTGCATACATTTTTTCTCTAGTCATAGAAAGCTGATCTCGTTCTGGTAGTCTCATTACCATTCCCAATGCTCTTCCTCTTGGAATAATAGTTGCTTTGTGAATAGGATCGGATGCTTTTTCAAATAATGCTACAATTGCATGTCCTCCTTCATGATAGGCTGTTAATTTTTTTTCGTCCTCTGACATCACCATAGATCTTCTCTCAGATCCCATCATGACTTTGTCTTTAGCTTCTTCTAAATCAGAAAGAGTTACAATTCTTTTATTTTTTCTAGCTGCCAATAAAGCACCTTCGTTACAAATATTTGCAAGATCTGCTCCTGAAAATCCTGGAGTTCCACGAGCAATCGTTCTAGGATTTACATCTGGACCAGTAGTAATCTTTTTTAGATGAACTTTCAAAATTGCTTCTCTTCCAATAATGTCTGGATTGGGTACTACTACCTGTCTATCAAAACGGCCTGGTCTTAATAATGCAGGGTCCAACACATCTGGTCTGTTAGTAGCTGCAATTAAAATAACGCCTTCATTAGTTTCAAAACCATCCATTTCAACTAACAATTGGTTTAATGTTTGCTCACGCTCATCATTTCCACCACCCAAACCTGCTCCTCTACTTCTTCCAACTGCATCGATTTCATCGATAAAAATAATACAAGGTGCGTTTTTCTTTCCTTGTTCAAACATATCTCTTACTCGAGAAGCACCTACCCCCACAAACATTTCAACAAAATCGGAACCTGAAATAGTAAAGAAAGGAACATTTGCTTCACCAGCGACTGCTCTCGCAATTAATGTCTTACCAGTACCAGGAGGTCCTATTAACAATGCGCCTTTAGGAATTTTTCCTCCTAATTTTTGAAACTTTCTTGGATCTTTTAAAAAATCTACTATTTCTACCAACTCTTCTTTCGCCTCGTCTACACCAGCAACATCCTTAAATGTAACACGACCATGTGCTTCTGTTAACAATTTTGCTTTCGACTTTCCAAAGCCCATGGCTCCGCCTTTTCCACCTTGCATCTGACGCATGAAAAAAATCCAAACAGCAATTAATAATATCATAGGGAACCAAGATAAGAGGACACTGAAAAAAGAAGGCATTTTATCTTCTACTGGTCCTGCTGAATAAGAAATTCCTTTAGACGAGAGCTTTTCTACTAAATTTGGGTAGTTGGGAGAATATGTTTTAAATTTACTGCCGTTGGAAAAGGTACCTGCAATATTATTTCCTTTAATATCAACAGAGATCACATTTCCTTTATCTAGCTCTTCAATAAAAGTAGAGAAAGGTAAGTCTTTAGATGCAGTAATCGTCGCTGGATTTTGGAATAAATTAAATAGTCCCAGCACCAACAGAGCTATAATTCCCCACATCGTCAAATTTTTCATATTCATACGTTATAAAATAAGTATTTAAATTAATCTTACAAGGAGCAAAATATCACAGAAAACAACTAAATAACTAAATTTCTTTGTTATTTCTATTTTCTTTTGTCATTATAATTTTTTTTCCACTCGAACTGAACACAAATCCTCCCAAAGTTACTCTTTTAAAATTCTTTTTTTGAACAGAGTCCATGAAGTTCAGAATTCCTTTTGCTCTTGGTGGGTAGTCTTTTTTTGATTTTTTTTTAATTAAAGAAGATATAACACGATAGCTTATCTCCGAGGGTTGCTCTTGAAACAACTTTAAATCAATTTGGATTTTGTTGTTTAGCTTAGTTTGGATATATTTTTTTTCAGAGTAGCGAACATAAAAATCAATCGCTTCTTTAGCGGTATTCAAATTATCAATAGTTTTTAATATACGAGTTTGATCCAATCCTTCTTTTTCCAAATTAAATTTTAATTTTCTAATTCTAGATCTTAAAAAATGATCATTAGTATTAGATGGGTCTTTAATAAATGTGGTAAATATTTTTTTGGCAATCTGTATTAATATTTTTTTAGAAATAGACAAAAAAGGACGAACAATAGTGATCTTCTCTTTGTTTTTTTCAGCATTTTTCATGGATGAAAGGCCTTGCAAACCACTGCCCCTGCTTAAACGAATATAGAAATTTTCTATCTGATCATCCAAATGATGGGCAGTTAACATATAGCTAATTTTATTTTTTTTACAAAAATCACTCATTACTTTGTATCTATGATCTCTTGCATTTTTTTGAATGCTTCGGGAAATCGTTTTTTTTATAATTAAAATTTTAGCTTTAGCAGAAATTTTTAATAAATTTTTCTGCACTTTCTTTGCCTCCAGAGCACTGTTTGCTCGAATACTATGGTCTACGATTAAATAAAAGGCTTTTATCTGATTTTTTTCTGAATAAATTTTAGAACAAGCTGCAAGAGCTAGACTGTCGGGCCCACCAGAGATGCAGGCAACAAATGGCTTGGAGCCAATATTTTTTTTTACAATTTTTTCAAATTGAAGATAGGTTTGAGAAGTTAGCTTGTTTTGTGAAAAGCTATTATGATTTTGCACATTTGAACTTTTTGGTTTCATATTTAGCTTTCTGAAGAATCGACTTATCTGCTTTTGGATATTGTTTTTTAATGCCACTCAACATTAAACAGCCCTGGTCTTTTTCTCCCAACTCATTCATTACAATTCCTAACTTCAAAAGATTTTGTGGAGCTTTTTTACTTTTAGGAAATTTTTGATATCCATCTAAATACGCTGCTGCTGCATCATGATATAATTGTCTAATATAAAATGTTTCGGCAAACCAGTATTGAGCACTTCCCGATAATGAATGGGTAGGATTTTTTTCAATAAATTCCTTTAATGCAATCTCTGCTTTTTGATAATCTCCTACTTTAATAAAATTAGTTGCAAATTTATATTGGCTTGCTGGAGTACCTTTGGGTAAAATTGATTCTGCTTCTACATCAGCAGTCTGTACCACTGCAGCTGGGCTTATGCTTCTAATTTCTTGCTTCTGAGTGATTGCAACTTTTCCATTGTTGGATGGTGCATCTAAAACTTTGCTAAAATCTTGCATCTTTCCAGTTCCGGGTAACTGTTTGGGAGTGTTTGTTTTTTGTACTCTGGAAATAGATGTAGATCCTGATCCCAATTCACTAAATCGTAACTCTGTATCTCTTTGAATTTTATCAACGCGGTCAGAAACTTTTTGTAAGTTAAATAATGTTTCTTCATTGCTAGCAGTCATTTTTTGAATTTGCTCTTCTAATTCAGAAAGTTTTACTAGTTGTCTTGTAAGAGCTCCTTCCAAAGTAGCTGGAATATTGCCGGATGAAGAGCTCGTAGAACTTTGTGAAGAAAAACTTTTACTATACACTGCTTTTTCTAAAGTTTTTAAATCCTTGTTTAAAGTTTTTAGCTCATTAATAATCGTGGTGAGCTGTTCATCTGCCTGTGCTCCGTAGGCAAACATACAAAAAATTACAAATATAAATATTTTTTTCATTTTATTAAGACATTAGTACAATAAATTTAGGCAAAAAAAAGACCCCGGAACGTTTCTATTCCAGGGTCTTTAAATATCTAAAAAATTAATTATTAATTAGCTTTAACAGTAACTGATCTTCTGTTTTGAGACCAAGCTAATTTAGAAGAGTCAGTGTTTGCTGGTCTTTCTTTTCCATAACTAATTACTTTAATTGAAGACTTTGCAACACCTTTAGCCATTAAATAATCCCTAGCTGCATTTGCACGTCTTTCACCAAGTGCTAAGTTATATTCTCTAGTACCACGTTCATCTGCATGACCTTCGATCACCACAGAAATTTTGCTAGATTTAATATATCCTGATTGTTTAGTTAAAGTTGCTTTTGCTGCTGAAGTTAGTCCAGTGCTGTTAGTGGCAAAAAATACTCTGTCAGCAACACCTGTTGCTAAATATTTAACTGTATCAGTTCCGGTGTACACGTCACCTGCTGCTACTGATTTTGATGATGATTTTTTTGCAGTTGTTGAACACGCAGAAATAAAAATTCCTAATATTACTACTAAAAATGTATTCTTTAAAATTTTAAACATTAACGATACCTCTCAAAAGTGATTTACTTAACACCATTTCTACATAATTAGGCTTTTATACGCAACTATAAAAATCAAGCAAAGGGACCAAAATGGGTTATTTTTTAATTATTTTGAAAGTAAGCCTGACCATGCAGGGTCTGAGGCGTCCGTTAAAGTTTTAATTTTTCGTTCGTTATATCCAGTCAAATCAATAGACCACAAAGAAGATGACGTACTAAACCCAGCTTTTGATTTTTTAGTTCTCGACTCTCGATAAAAAATTAATACTCGACCGTTTGGTGACCAAGAAGGTGCTTCTTGGTAATAATTTTCCGTTAATAGCCTTTCTCCTGTTCCATCACTCCTCATAACTCCTATATAAAATTTTCCTTTATATATTTTAGTAAAAGCAATTAAATCTCCTCTTGGTGACCAGACTGGAGTTCCGTATAAGCCCTGACCAAAAGATATTCTTTTTGCTTTAGAACCGTCACTTTTCATAACGTAAATTTGCTGTGCGCCACTACGATCTGAATTAAAAGTAATTTGATTTCCATCTGATGAATAGGATGGCGATGTATCAATGGAAGGATGGGATGTTAACTGCTCTACTACTCGAGATTTAATATCCATGGAATAAATATCTGAATTTCCATCTTTTGCAAAACTCATAATAATTTTCTTACCATCTGGTGAAAATCTAGGGGCAAAGGTCATGCCAGGAAAATCTCCCACAAGCTCCTGCATCCCTGTTTCAATGTTTAACAAATACACTCTTGGTAAATTTTTAAAATAAGACATATAAGTAACCATTTGTGAGGCTGGGTTAAACCTTGGGGTTAAGACCAGCTCGTTACCAAGAGTTAAATATTTATTATTTGCTCCATCCTGA
>ENA-ORXF01002186-ORXF01002186.1-marine-metagenome-genome-assembly--contig:-NODE-2186-length-11910-cov-3.056537_pt1 | contig 11910 bp, 15 predicted proteins | sample MGYA00237864_ERZ511476 | MGnify/ENA primary metagenome ERZ511476 (study PRJEB26306, sample SAMN06343908) | marine metagenome | isolation source: coastal waters | place: Atlantic Ocean: West Antarctic... | reverse complement strand
GCTGTTTTCTTGGCAATCTTCTTTGGTTGCTTGCTGTGTTGCTTTCCCTTTTTAGTATCCGCTCTTTTCTTCTTAGTTGTTGCGGCATACTCTTTGTCTGTTAGTGCCTCCCTAGCCTTCTTGGGAAGATAACGCTCACCAGTTTTCCCGCTAGGCTTACCGCTCTTGGTTCCCCAGTTTTCCTTAGACCACTTGGAGAGAGACTTCTGAGACTTGGCCCTAGCCATTTATTTTTTTGCTTTCTTCTTAACTGCTTTGCCGCCAGCCTTAGCTTTAGACTTAGCAGATAGATCGCTCATATGAAACAGCTTAACGCTTGCTTTGGTGTGGGACTTGCCGGTATGTAGCGTTCCATCAGACATTTTGTGAGATGCACCTGCATGAACAGTTCCATCTTTCTTGTAATGTTTTACACCCTTCATTATTTGTATCCTCCACCCGCATCTTTGTAGGCTTTTGCAAGCATTTGGGCTTTTCTAGCCGACCACTGGCCTGCTTTGCCACCCTTAGTTCCTGCCTTTATGCGGCTAAACTGACGCTTTCGCATAGTGGGCTTAGTGTAATTTCCAGCTTCGTTTACTTTAGATTTAGCCTTCTTCTTGGCAGGCACTGTTAGCGACCTCTTTTAGCTCTTGTCTTGCCTTTCATTGCAACACCGTCTATAGGTCTTTTAATCCGACCACCAGACTTCGCCGCCATAACCGGATTAGAGTTTGATACGCCTTTCGCTATCTCATCAATCATCTCTTGTTTAGGGTCTTTTTTATTCTTTCTTCGGTTTCTTTCGTTTCCGATAAGACCCACAAGCCCTACCCCTTTGCCCTGAGTAGCGGCGTACAGTGGGCTTACAGCGGAAAGTATATTTTTGGTCTTGTCATCCATATCAGATTCTCACTTCTTTTTCTTTTTAAAGTTTCTGCTACGATTGGCTGATTTACTCTCTATTGTAACGCCATCCTTGTTACTACCGCCCTTGCTCAACGCTTTCTTATGGCTAATATCCTTGCCTTCGCGCTTGTCAGCCTTTCCGTTACCGTTAGCATCCTTGCCCTTCTTGTCCATAGCCCTTCTGGCTCGCTGTCTTTCCATGCGAGCTTTAAATGCAGGACTATCTACAGGAGCGTTAACCTGCTTCTTGCGTTTCTTTTTATCAGCCATAATGCTTTAACAGCTTGAGGACAATACAATAAGTATCGGTATTTGTATGACCTACCGTAGTAAAGTTAACATCACCGTTAACACCACTTCCTGCGTTATTTGGAATGCCTGAGAAACCAGAAAAGTCTAAAGTATCCGAATAATCTGCTATGCAATGCCATACAAGAACGTCTGTAGAAGCATTAAAAAATACCTTAACGCTCATACCAACGGTGCTGTAGGTAATTCCAAGTATAGATACCTTAGAGCAAGCCTGACCTGTAACGGGGTCTTTACTTAGCGCAGAAACGTCAACCTTGGCAACCGCTGACTCACCACTGCCATCGCTGACATTAGTAAACTTAAAGGTAGCAAACTTTCCGCCATCTGAAATTTTTTGTGTTGCAACTGCATCAGCCATTGTCAGCCTCCATCAAAGGGGCATTTCTGCCCCAATAAAATAGTTACCCTACAGTAGAGATAGGTGTTCCTACAGAACTTGCCATCCATACTTGCTTGCCGCCAGTTACTGCGGTTATACAGGTAATTCGGCATCTAGAACCTATTCCTGAACCAGCTACAAAGGTAAACGTGTCCCCTGCGTTTGTAATAACACAGTTACTTGGAGTTCCTGCCGCTAGTTGCGTTTGAGCCAAGAAGGTACTGCCTGTTGCCGCAGGAATAGCAATCGTTGTTGTTTTGCCAGAACCTACAGCGGTAGTGACCAAGAAGTCAAAATACGCGCCTTCTGTAGCAGTAGCGGCGGCTGGCAAGGCAATAACATTGTCTAGGGTTCCGTGAATCAGAACAATAGCACCGGAATCAGCTATTTGTAAGGTCGCTGAAATTGCTCCAGTCGCTTCCCAAGTCTTAACCACAGAGCGTTTAGCCTTAACAACACCGGATAATTTTGTAGCTCCGGTTACAAGTAAGGTTCCTTCAATAACTGTGTCGCCGGTTGCACTGACTGAAAATTTTGTGGTTTCAGCACCTGTTGTGCCGTTTACTGAAATAGAATCGAACCCTTTGATCGAACGGACGGGGCCGTTAAAAGTTGTCTTACCCATGTGATTCTCCTGTCGTGGGTTAGTCTGCTATCAAGCAGTCAGGATTAAAAGGGGGAGCGAACTCCCCCTGTGTAACAGTGCAAATAACCTTTAACAGGTTAAGAGCAGGACTACGCTCCGGGAGATCCGAAAATTCCCAGTGGGTCGGATACACCGAACGAATAACGCTCTCGCGCTTTATAGCGCACGTTGCCCGTATCGAAATCTCCGTCCATGCTAGTCTCTAGAGCAGTACGCTCAAAGTGCTTCATTCCGTTTGGAATATCAGTCAGAATGAAGAAAGCGTTAGTGTCAGTAAGATAGTGATTGACAGAGTAGCCTTCTGGAATAGCACCTAAGTTACGAATGGCATTGATGTCGTTATCCGCAGTACCAGACTGTTGAGTAGACTCAAGCAGACGATCAGCGGTAAACATCAAGTTAGCCGGTACAATCAAACGAGTAGGTCGAGCCGCGATAAGCAACCCTCGCTCATCTGTGTATCCTGCAATTGAGATAATTGCATTCTCCAAAGATGTTTCGTTTAAGTCAGCACCTGTAGCAGGACGATTGCTGTTAAAGCCTCCGCCTACAGTTGGGTGACCGCCACCGCCAGTGACACCATCGGCAACAGCGGTAAACAGGTTTACACCGTCACCAGACTGATAAGCGTTAGTGAAACCATTGTTAAGAGGATTTACCGACTTAACTTGCTTGGTGTATGCCATAGCCCGTGCGAGAGCCTTGGTATAACGTGCAGACAGAGAGTCATACAAGTTATCTTCCATAGCCTCTTCGGTTATAGCAAAACCCATCGCAATAGTTTCATGGTTGTAACGGGCAGTGAAGGATTCTTGCGCTGAATCATAGCTGATTGCAGAGCCTTCATTCTTAACTGGAGCCGCCGCAAAACCACTCAGCTTTACCTCTTCTTCAAACGAACGATCAGAACTCTCTGTGTCATAAATGAGAGTGTGTTCATCTTCATACTTTTCATACTCAAGACCAAACAAGGCGTTAAGGCCGGGGAGTAGCTCTTTGAGCATTTGTGCGCGTGAAATAGCCATTGCCTATAACTCCTTATACGCCAAGTTTCGTTTCGTATGCATGACTGAGCGGAAGGTAGGTCACAAGACAGTCAGTGAAGGCATCGCCTACAGTGCTGGTTGGGCCTTCTACAAATTCAATTACACGAAGAGGAAGTGAGTTGGTGGTTGCCGCAGATCCGCCGTCCAGCGCGTTCTTGCTTCGACCAATTGAGGTTGAACCCGCAGTGTTAACCGCAGAGATGTTGTTGCCAAGCCCAGTTTGAGCTATAGCTTCATCACCTTGCATACGGAATACCAGCTTGGGATCGTCACAGACATACGCCATTATATCATCGGCGGCAGTTGACGCTGGATAATGCTGGCTGAATGTCATCTGCTTTGTGTTAGGATCAGTAAAAGAGCATCCCATAAAAATGCCGCAAGTACCAGCAACAACTGCTGTTGTTACGGCGGCTTTTTCTACAGTTCCAGCGGCAACAAACTTAACGAAATCGCCGTAAAAAATAGCGGTTCCAAAGTTATTTGCAATCTTCATGTGACGAACTTTTCCGTTAAAAGAGCCGCTCGCACTAAGAGTATCAACTGGTTCTGCACCTGTTGGAGTTGCAGTAGTAGCCATGATGGCCTCCTAATTTAGTTAATTACTTAGTTAGGAAGCTCGCCTTTAAAGGGCTAACTTCCACCAAAAGTTGTCCTAGAACTACGCTCAGGTTTCATGAGCGGCATTCTTGGATCATTCTCGCGCAAGTAGTTACTGTCTACAGACTCCATTTGATTCTGAGCCTGAGCTTGGAAATGCGCGGTGCGCGAATCCATCTTGGCCTTTGGTGCTTTGCATAAAAGCAACCCACCAACTTCAACATTACCTACAAATCGTGAATCCAAATCAGATTCCAGCATAAGTTCTGGATGATCGTCGTGCTTACAAGCAACCCAACCTTCCCTAAACATGCGTGAAACATGAGTATTGTCAGCTTGACCTAGTGTACTTGTCCGTACCCATCGAAACGTCCATCCCTCTTGAGGGGTGGGGTCAGGTAAGATGGATGCAGGAACCCAAGTATCATCGGGCCTAGCCTCTTCACTACGCGATTGTTTCTCTCTTGATTTGCGCTCTTCAGTCATCTCAAACTTTCCTTATATTGCTGTTTGGCATACTGTTCATTGGTAAGCCCAAGTCTCTTGGCGAGAGCGATTTGGGTGGACGACATCTTCCATTTGCGCGGTTTTGCTCCGTTATTCCTACCAGACGAAGCCACTACCGTGGAGCGATTGGAGGCAGTCGAAGGTGCGTTACGCCCATTTGTATCGCTTGTACCCTGCCATCCAAACTTAGGATACGCCTCTCTCATCCCTGAGTCAATAAACTCAAAGTATTCAGGCGTATTAGCTTTAATCGCGTTATCAACAATTGCTTCTTCATGCAACCCGTAAGCGGTAGCAGTCATTCGCTTGTTGTCTGGCGACATAAACCAAGTGTTCTTGTCAGCCCAGTCCTTCGCCTCTGGATCAACTGGCGGGGGCTGTTGTTGCCGTTGTTGCTGTTGTTGCTGTTGTTGCTGTTGCTGTTGTTGCTGTTGCTGTCGCAACATAGGGTCATTAGGCTGAAACTGCTGTCGATTAGGCTGAGATAAAATACTCTGCTCATACTTAACAGCCTCTGACATCTCAGCTTGAGCTTTATACATAGCCTCCTGAGAATCAACAACATTATCAGTGTCGCCATCCTCATAGGCTTTTTTGTATGTACTCTTCGCCTGCTGTAAAGCAAGCTCCGCTCTGCCTTTAATCTGCTGAACTAAAGCGGCCTCACCTCGCGTAATAATACTCTCATACTCTCTGTTCTTATTACTAAGAGTCTGAGCAACGCGAACTGCTTCCTCTTGCATCTTAATGGCGGCTTCTTTCTGCCTGCGCTCTTCATTCTGCTCATAACGAAGTTTATTGATTCGCTTTTGAACCTTTTCACTATATCCAGAAAGCTCATCATCGTCAGATTCACTAGAGGAGGCTTCAGACTTTGGTGTCCTGCGATCCTCTTCGGCTCTATCGTCAACAACTTCAATTTCAATGTCTGAGTCAGTAGGCTCAGGATCAGGGACACCGCTTGCGATCTTTGTTTTTACGCCAAAGAATCGATCTTCGTTGCTTGTTTCTGTTGTTTCTGTTGTTTCTTCTGAGTCACTCATACTTTACCTACTCCTCTAGGGTCTTCAACAACAGCCTCTACGGTGTCATCGTTGATTAATCGGAACTCTCGACCATGTACGGTAAATCGAGTGCCAGAATAAGAGCGCATTAAAATCCAGTCTCCCTTCTTGCAATAAGCTCCAGAAGGAAATCGCTGTGGATCGGCGTAGGCATCAGGGCCAATTTCTATGACCATGCCTGTTATTGATCCGGTGGTTTCTTCTTGCAACGACCTAGCTGACTTTATAATACCGCCTTCAGTCTTCTCTTCTGGCTCAGGTAAAGCTATCAATATTTTATAGCCCAAAGGCTTAGGCAATTGACTCGCCTTGCGAGAATTCTCATCCTCGTCTTTCTTCTTTGTTATCTTTGATACACTCATCAGAGATACCTTCTGCACTGGAAAAAAACGTCCAGAGTCGCTGTGCGCCACGAAATATGGCGAATTAGTCGCTTTCTAGCCTCTTTTTAAGGTCTAGAAGTTCTCTTTCTGCAAGGGCTAAACCCTCGATAATTCCGCAACACTTAGTGTAGTCGGAGTATTCTTTGCAAGAACCACCGCTAATGTGGTCACTTAAATCATTCATCTGCGCTCTTAATCGCTCTCGCAGGTACTCAAACGAGTTGTTACTAGCGTTCGCCATCAAATATACTCTCTGCGATCTCTTTGCCTATTCGGATGCCTTCAATCTGATCGCTTGATGTGATCTTTCGGCTCTGCAATTGCTCACGGGCGTTATCTTCTGCAATCTTAACAGCAAGCTCTGCCTTCTTAATCTCTGCATCTTGATCAAGTTTCTGAAGATCGTATTCTGCCTTGCTTCTTGCTTTCGCCATATCAAGCTGGAGCCTTGCCTGATCAATCTGAGCTTTGGCTTGAGCCGACTGCTCTTTAATCTGCAACTCTTTCTGTTGCATTTGAACGATTGGATCTTTCTGTTGCTCCGCATTCTTCTTCTGTTGAGCCTCTTGCTGATTCTTACCTTTTAACTGCTCTGCGGCAGGGGCAACAAGTCGAGACAATCTAAGCTCAACACTCTCAGGAAGCTCTTCGCCTTCTGCTGGCAACTCAACACCAAGCTCTTTCTCAACCTGTTGACGATAAGCAAACGCCAAATGCTCTTGTATGTGAGCCGCCATAGCCGCTTGCATAGCTTTTGCCATTGGACTTTTGCCTGCAATCTCTTGGATCTTAGGATCTTCAATAAACGCCATGTGCGCTTGGATGTGCGCCTCATGGTCTTGATACAAGAACGCCTTAACGGGCTTGTTGTTTATAATGTTCATGTTCTCGCTGACAGGATTGGTCGGCTTTATATCGGCATCTAGAGGAACAATCTTATCTGCATCTCTAATATTAAGAACATCAAGCATCTGACGGTGCAATAACGGCAGGTCATACATGTCTGGGTTCTGCTGAGACAACTGCAATGCCGCCTGATACTGCATTATTCTTTGCGCCATAGTGCCTGAGTTAGGATCACTGACGGGAATAACGTCAACACGCCCATCGAAGTCATCTCTCACCAACATATTGGCTTCCGTCTGATAAGGATAGTCAGAAGGGCCAAAGTCATAGACAATCTTAGACAAAATACGCAGTTCTTTACGCATTGATGCGTGTAACCGCGCTTGAACCGCGCTCATTACCTTCATTGATCGCTCTAGTATGGCTAGAGTCGTACCAACAGGGGCTTCTGAGTTCATATCTGCCGCTTTTACATCTGCGGCAGAGGCAAATCGTCTTCCTTCCTCTACAATATCGCCCATAAGCTGATAAAGAACATTGCTTGGCTCTTTGTAGGGAAGAAAAGTAATATTTTCGCGTATCGAACCGCCGGGAACGTCCACATCGCGGAACTCTCCGGGCATAATCGGGGTATCGTCACCCTTTATTCTTAAACCTCTAGATTTTAAGCCTCCCGGAAGATTGGCAAGCGTTCCCGCGTCTACAAGTTGGCGTAGAAGTGATGTCGCACTCTTCGCAAGACCGCCAATCATGTGAATTAAGCCAAATCCGTAGAAGCCAAGTCCGGGCATATAGGTGTAATGCACAAAATGCTCGCGCTTCATCATTTTTTCATCGTCTTCGTAGTAGTTTCTACGAATTGCTAACACTTTTCGTGAGCTAAGATCGATACTTACAACGTAGGGAAGCTGTATTCCTGTCTCTTCACCCTCCTGACTATCCTCAAAACCCACAAGGTCAAGTTCAACCTGCATCTCAAGGATGGTATGGCGAGAATCGCTGTCATAGGTTGATGAGTTGCCTGTCAGTTCTTGGTATTTGTTCTCAATCTCATCAACATCTTCGCTTGCAGTGCCTAGATCAACGTCTGCATAGAAGCCTGACACCTGCAACTTGCGTACTTCGTTGCTGGTTCGCTTCATTATGTGCGTTGCTCTCTCGCAAGTAGAGAGGTCTGATGCGCCGTAGCTAACAACAAAGTCCTCAGCAGGCACAAACATACTGCACGGGCGACCCATGTTAGGATCAAAGTATACTTTTCTAAACGCAGAGCCTGCTAACGGCAGTGAAAATAGCAAACGCTCTGTTTCCGACCTATACTCTGTCATCTTTTCAGTGACAAGGTAGTTTAAGTAATCTTGTACTCTATGAGACTGCTTCTCTTTAAGCTCATCAATCACGCCAACAACGGTAGTCTTCACAGGGCCGGTAGCGGGAAAGAGTTCTTGTATGGATTGTGACTGAAACTTAATAACAGCCTCTGTCAAAAGCGGATGAAAAACGCCACATGCGCCATCCCACGGAGTGGTTCTGTCCTCATGCTTTAAGCCAAGCAGGTCTAGACCCTCTATGTAGGTTCTTTCCCAATCTGCCCGACTCTCCTTGTCTGACTTAAACAACCCAACAAGCTCACTAGAAAGTAATGACAGGTCTTTATCTTCTATGAACTCAGCCAAGTTGGCATCAAATGGGATGTTGCCCATTACATCCTCGTCGGCATCAAAATCAAATATCATGCCGCCGTCTGGGGTCTCTATAGACACGGCTTCTGGATTGACGATCTCAATCTCAATTGCCTCTTCGTCCATCTGTGGGCCGAATCGGTTGGGTGGTGCTAATCGTTTTTCCATCGCCATAGGTCAGCCCTAGCCGTTCTTGCCAAACTTTTGCTTTCGGGCCGCGCCACAGCCTCGCGAGGTCATAGTTACAGTCTTTCCTGTGGCATAGCCCATAACTTTCTTGCCTTTTGAGTAGCCACTAATCTTGTTCATGCCGTCTTCAGCTAGAACAGTTTTGCCGCCACCCATCATTCGGCCTTCACCATCAGCGGCAAAATCAGGAACCATCTCACCTTTACTGTTTTTGACCATGTTGAGCTTTCCGCCATCTGCGTAAGACATTTTGTCTCTAGGCATCTTGCCGCTCATCATCTTAACTTTTTTTGTCATACCGCCATCGCCATACATCATATCCCTTGGCTTTTTTCCACCCATCATTTTTTTGGGCTTTTCTTCTTTTATCATTTTTTTGGGCTTTTCTTCTTCCATCCTCTCAACAGAAGTATTGCCTCTTGTAATTCTCTTTGACTTGCCTCTTAGTCCCGCTCTTGGCGCGTCAGCCCGAACCCTTGAACCTGTTGTTTTCATAACTGATCCTCTCCGTAAAATTTTCGTTCCCACTCTTTATGCCTAGCAATTGGCGTGGTGAAGTACGGCATATAGCGAGCCATCCTTATTATCAACCAGTTAAAGGCAGAAAGCCACCTTGGTAGCGGTCTCATGTAATCAAGAAACAAAACGACCCTGTTATTATCTGTCTCGTTAACAGCAATATGCTCGTAGGTATCATCAAACACCACGCACTTACCTTCTTCCCACCTGTAAGGTTTGCCATCAACAACCAAGGTACAGCCGTTACCGTCTTTCGGTACAATCAACGCTAGATGTATTCTTATAATCCCAGACCACGGCCCTTCATGCGGCATGAGCATCTTGTTCGGCCCAAGTATAGAGAAGTACGCCGACACAATGTTTTTATGTTTATCAAGCAACGTCATGGTGTTTGGGCATTCCTGACAGTTACGATCAAACCTAACTGTACCCGCCTTCAGAAAAAACATCTTCCACTTGTCATCGTTTGATATATAAATCTGATCTGGGCTTATATCTTGAAAGGGGGTTAGATCATCCACCCGCTTCATCACATTCTTTAGCTCAGACAATATTATCGGGAAGTGAAACTCTAGCTCTTTAGTGATTGGAAACTCATCGTTACTAAAATAAACGCAATCGCCAACCTTGGAAAATCTTCTAAAGATAGGTCTGATGGCTTTTTCAAGCAACCAGCCTCTAATCTCAAGTTCTTCCATCAGTAGTACGCCGCCGTCCTTCTAGTTATCGGCTCGTCTTCTTCATCGGAACGCAACTTGAGAAAACCACCCTGCCTAAACCTCAATAACGCCTGCGTGGATGAATCCACTAGATCGTCATGCTCACCAGCGGGAAACGCCGCGAACTCTTCCACAACCTCTTCAGCGAACCTTCTTTCAGGTCGCCAAACTATTCCAGAAGCAAATAAATCAGATACAGCATTAACACGGGATATTTTATCGTTTCCGCGAGAGGGCGTATAATCCGAAACAGGTATGCCCATCGCTCTAAGTTCAAATATAAGCGGTGTTCCTGCCGCCTTGGCTTCTATTATACAGGCATCTGGTTGCCAGTCTGTATAAAGCTCCTGCGCCTTCTTCTTCAGGTCTGGAAACTCCAGACGCTCTTTAAATGCATCAAGGAGGATAATATTCGCTAATGTCATGCCTTCATCGTCTGGGGCGTAAAACACACCCCATGTGGTGCAGGCTGAGTAGTCAGCACGTTGCGTCTTGAGAAAAGCGGTGTCCCAAGACTGTATAACAAACTCGCACGGAGGCGGTACATTGCTCTCCCATATCCTCCACCAGTTGCGCTTAATAAGCGCCCCCTCTTCAGAGGTAGGATTTTGCTGATACTGGGCGTTCCACTTAGCTGAGGGCAGTTCTTCCCTTAGCGCCACCAACTCAGACATAGGCCAAAACTCAGGCCATAACGGCTTCTCTGACGGCATGATGGCGGGAAACTCAATTACTTCCCAGTCATCTGATCCTGTACGCTGTACAGAAGACTTGATAATCTGGCCTGTAAGGTCTCGTTTATGCCAGCGTGTCATTACAATAATGATCGCACCGCCCGGCTGTAAACGCTGTCTTGGGCCTGATGTGTACCACTCATACGCCTTATCGAAGACAGAAGCATCTCCGCTTTGGCCTTCCTGCTCAGAATGCGGGTCATCGATGATCAGAAGATCCGCACCCTTACCTGTAACTGCGCCACCTACACCGATTGCGAAATATTCACCGCCACTACCCGTACTCCATCGACCAGCGGCCTTTGAGTCAGATCGCAATGTAACCTTGGGGAATATTGCCTTGTAATCATCACTATCAACAAGGTTACGAACCTTACGGCCAAAGCCTACAGATAACTCGGCGGTGTGTGCCGTCTGAATCACCTTCTTCTCAGGAAAACGACCCAAGAACCATGACGGCAATAAATATGATGCAAACTCAGATTTGGTGTGACGAGGGGGCATATTAATAATCAAGCGCTTCAACTCACCACGGGCTACACGCTCAAATGCATTAGCCATTATCTTATGGTGCCTACCCTCAATAAAAGCAGGCCATACCTTGCTGGTAAAACCCATGAAGGTCTCTCTCGCCTTCTCCTTAGACTCAGCATCCTCAAGCTCCTCAAGAAGATCCAGTATCTCTTTCTGATCCTCAAAAGGAAGGTTAGGTATCTGCTGTAGAAGTTTAGGATCTATCTTGTCAGATAAAGGCAATTATCGATCTCTTTTTAAAAGGCAGGGGGTGTGCTTACAGTAATCTTCTCAGCGTTCTGTAACCGCTAGGAATATGCTTGTAGGAATAGTACCGCTTGTAATGTTATCGGTACTTGAAAACATATAAATCTAAAAGGCATATGCTTGGATAAGCGTAATATATGCAGGAGAATATACTTAACAGTTATATACCCTATTCATAGGAATCTCTAGATTATACAGATAATACGCTCTTGACAAAAAAAGGCAACAGAAAACGTAAATTTTTTAAAAAAATTTTTAGTCAGAAAAAAACAGAAAAAATATTAGCAAATTTTTGGGATTAGTGGGCGCTAAAACAAGAAAAAAAAGGGAGCTTCAGATTTTCATAATTGCTTGAGCATTTCCCTATATACAGTAATACATGTGCGTCACGGCCACAGGGGGGGTGGGTACTGGTATCTGCCGCCGGTTTTGGCATAGGTACTGCCATTAGTGCAGATTTTCGTCTAGGCTGGCCGCTGGCTCAGGCTCTGACTGCTCTTGACTAGCCGACAGCAAACCACCTAGCCGCCGCTCGATCTCAGCACTGACCGAATCACTATCCCTCGAACCCGCGTCCGTGGTCTCGATCCTATCGACAAATACACCCGCCGAACGG
>ENA-ORXF01002179-ORXF01002179.1-marine-metagenome-genome-assembly--contig:-NODE-2179-length-11933-cov-7.448549_pt1 | contig 11933 bp, 16 predicted proteins | sample MGYA00237864_ERZ511476 | MGnify/ENA primary metagenome ERZ511476 (study PRJEB26306, sample SAMN06343908) | marine metagenome | isolation source: coastal waters | place: Atlantic Ocean: West Antarctic... | reverse complement strand
AGCTGGCACAAGTATTGCATTAAGCAAGTATTGTGCCAATAACCCAGAATCAACGTAAAAACATTATTCAATACTTACATTGGGAAATACTAAACACGCCTTAGGCGAGCATATAGACGCCTTTACAGGCCTGTGGATAACTTATGGTACTTATGTACAGGTTATTCACAGTGTCTATAGTCTCCATAGGCACCCACACAGGCACACACTTGTCAACTTCTGTGACTAATGTACCTAAGATAGTCACGCTGTTGACACCAATGTAAACCTGTGGTAACTCAAGAACCTGTGGATAACCTGTGCATAACTCAAGTCCTTAGGTAGCCTGTGGATAACTCAGGTGCCTTGAGGCCTGTGGATAACCTGTAGATAACTTAAGAACCTGTGGATAACTGTGGTGGGCGGGAGGGCTGGCCCAAGTCTGCTAATGTGTGGTAGGCGCTCAAGCACAAAAAAGTAGCATTTTGCTTTGACAAAAGTCAATAAAAGATTACAAAAGAAAACATGGGCAAACCCTTGGGAGACACGGGGATGAGAGTTATTCTCATGTAAGCTTTAAAGGACTCTTATGTTAACAAAAGATTACAAAAGAAACACAAGAAATACATTGACTTTTATGACTAAATATGTTATAATATACTTAAGTTGTAAAGCTTCTTTAGAATGTCTTTTAGTTTATCCATTATGATTTATTAAAGACATACTAAAGATTCTTAAGTATACTTAAGTAAGACTCAATCTCAAGAACAAAGAGGTAATTGATTTGTCAGAACCAAAAGAAACTACTGTAGCCAAACGCAGAGGTAGGCCACCTAAGTCAACACTAAAGAAACCTAAGGGGATTATTGGTCGGCCTAAAGGTGATGCTACAATCATCAATGAGTACAAAGCTAGGATGCTTGCGTCACCTAAGTCAGCTAAGGTACTAGACGCTATCTTTGATGCAGCCTTGGACAATGAACATAAGAACCAAGCCTCAGCATGGAAGCTTGTCATGGACAGAGTAGCTCCTGTAGCAGCCTTTGAGAAAGAAATCATTAAGGGTGGTGGCAAGAGTAGTATCCAAATAAACATTACTGGTGTCGGCTCTACGGATGTCTCAGGTTCTCAAGACCCTGAGGAAGATGCTCAAGAAGGGGAGTACACTGTAGTATGAGTGACTTAACCATAGAGCTACTAGAGTGGCAAAAGAAAGTATGGGTTGACCCTACAAGATTCATTGTCTGTGCAGCAGGTAGACGTTGTGGCAAGAGTCGCCTAGCAGCATGGAAGCTTATAGTCAAAGGATTAGAAGCTAACCTACCCAACTCACATGTCTTCTACGTAGCACCTACACAGGGTCAGGCTAGAGACATTATGTGGAAACTATTGATTGAGCTAGGTGGCCCTGTCATTAGAGCTTCCCACATAAACAATATGCAAGTCACCTTAATCAATGGTGCCACCATAAGCCTCAAAGGTGCAGACAGGCCCGACACGATGCGTGGTGTATCTTTATACTACCTAGTGTTGGATGAGTATGCAGACATGAAACCTGAGGTGTTTGAAGAAATCTTACGCCCTGCATTAGCTGACCAAAAGGGTGGTTGTCTATTCATAGGTACACCCAAAGGTCGTAACCACTTCTATGACTTATACAAGTATGCTGAGTTAACGGAAGATGACCCTACCTTTGCCGCATGGCACTTTACCAGTTACGACAACGAAACATTAGACTCAGAAGAAATAGATGTAGCTAAGAAGAGTATGTCTACCCATGCTTTCCAACAAGAGTTTATGGCTTCCTTTAAGAACCAAGGCTCTGAGATGTTTAAAGAAGAATGGTTATCATTCGGTTCTAAGCCCAGAGGTGACGGAGACTACTATATTGCTATTGACTTAGCTGGTTTCCAAGATGTCAGTAAGAAGAAAGGTAAGACTTCTCGTTTAGATAACTCAGCTATTTCAATAGTATTTGTGGATGAGTCAGGATGGTTTGTAGATGATATTATCTATGGACGATGGACTTTAGACGAGACAGCTAAGAAGATATTCCAAGCAGTGCGTGACTACAAACCTTTGTCAGTAGGCATAGAGAAAGGTATCTCTAAGCAAGCTGTTATGTCACCTATCATGGATATGATGAAACGTCAGAACTTTTACTTTAGAGTAGAGGAGCTTACACACGGCAACCAGAAGAAAACAGATCGTGTCATGTGGGCCTTACAAGGTCGTTTTGAACATGGTCGTATAACCCTTAACAAGAAGAAGAAGGAATGGCACTCACGCTTCTGTGACGAGTTGTTTCAGTTCCCTGACCCTTTGACCCATGACGACTTAATAGACTCCTTAGCCTATATAGATCAACTCGCTAAAGTAACCTACTCTGGTAACTTTGAAGAATTAGATAACTTTGAGATAATCGACTCAATTAGTGGATACTAACTTATGAAATTGTACACATCTTTAGAATCAGAAGATAACAACGAATCAACACAACCAATTATCATTGAGCAGAGCCTTGAAGATTGGGTGATGACAAAGGTTACTGATTGGGGAGACTATTACGAAACTAACTATGCACAAAAGCATGAGGAATACTATCGTCTATGGCGTGGCATTTGGAACGCTAGTGACAAGACTAGGCAAGCAGAGCGTAGTCAGATCATTGCGCCAGCCCTACAGCAAGCTGTGGAGTCTAACGTAGCAGAGATAGAAGAAGCTACCTTTGGTCGTGGTAAATACTTTGACATTAAAGATAACATGGGCGACTCAGAGACTCAAGACATTATGTTCTTGCGTAACAAGCTACATGAGGACTTTGACACAGCTAAGATACGTAGAGACATAAGCGAGTGCTTAATTAACTCTGCTGTGTTTGGTAATGGCATTGGTGAGATTGTCTTAGAAGAAATTAACGAAATGAAACCTGCTACTGAACAGGTCATGGATGGTGCTATGGAAGCCGTAGGCGTTAATGTATCTAAACGTACATTAGTTCGTATGCGCCCTGTACTGCCTCAGAACTTCCGTATAGACCCTGTAGCAACCAACATAGAGGAAGCCTTAGGTGTAGCCATTGATGAATTTGTCGGCACACACATTGTAGAGCAACTACAAGAGCAAGGTGTCTATAATGATATGTACATTGGCACAGCCAGTGAAGACTTTAACATTGAACCTGACAGTGAGTTAACTGTACAACAGGACGACAAGACACGCCTCACTAAATACTACGGCTTAGTACCTCGTCACCTTCTTGAAAAAGAACTAGACTACGAGCTAGACGATGAGGATAAAGAAAGCTATTACATAGAAGCTGTTGTCATAGTAGCTAACGAGGCTCACTTACTTAAGGCAGAGCCTAGCCCATACATGATGAAAGATCGTCCTGTAGTGGCATTCCCTTGGGACGTTGTACCTAGTCGTTTCTGGGGTCGTGGTGTCTGCGAAAAGGGATACAACAGCCAGAAAGCCCTAGATGCAGAGCTACGGGCACGTATTGACGCACTTGCGCTTACAGTACACCCTATGCTTGCTATGGACGCTACACGCATCCCTAGGGGCACTAAGCCAGAGATTCGTGCTGGTAAGCTCCTGCTAACTAATGGTGACCCACGTGAGATTATCAACCCATTCAACTTTGGCAATGTAAGCCAAATAACTTTTGCTCAGGCTTCGGCACTACAATCTATGGTACAGCAATCGACAGGTGCCGTAGATTCTTCTGGTGTTGGTGGCTCTATAAATGGTGAAGCTACTGCTGCTGGCATCTCTATGTCTCTTGGTGCTATTATCAAGCGACACAAGCGTACCTTGATTAACTTCCAAGAGTCTTTCTTGATACCTTTCGTATCTAAGGCTGCTTGGCGTTATATGCAGTATGAGCCTGAGCTTTATCCTGTCAGCGACTATAAGTTTAATGCTACGTCTACACTGGGAATTGTTGCTAGGGAGTACGAAGTTTCTCAACTTGTACAATTATTACAGACGATGGGTAAAGATACACCTTATTACCCTATCATGCTTAAGTCTATTGTCGATAATATGAATGTCAGCAATAGGGAAGAGTTAATTGGCCTAATAGACAAGGCTGCCGAACCTAACCCAGAAGCACAAGAAGCACAACAAGCTGCTCAACAGTCTGAGTTAGCATTCCAAGCTTCACAAACTGCTGCTTTGACCTCACAAGCCCAAGAGTCTGCTGCACGTGCTGAGAAACTTAAGGTGGAAGCACAGGCTATACCACTTGAGATGGAAATAGATCGTATTAAAGCAATTACTACCAATATAAAGGAAGGTGATGCGGATGATCGTGAGTTTGAACGTAGGCTTAAGGTCACAGACCGAATGCTTAAAGACAAAGCAATGACTTTAAATCAAATGAAAACACAAGGAGCGCAACAAAATGGTATCCCAACGGGAATTAACCCAAGTAGTGGAGCAGATCAACAGCAGTTACAGCGTCTTGCTCAACAAACTAACCAAGCTGGAGGAGCAGGTGGAGGTATTATCCCTTCCTAGCACACTTCCTAAGAAAAGTAAAGAAAAATCTTGACTTTAACGTAAAAACATGGTATAATAGGTAGTATAAATGACAGATAATGAATTAGAAACTTACTTTGAACATATGAATGACCTCTTTCGTACAGAAGGTTGGAAAGCACTGATCAAAGACTTAAGTCTCAATGTCCCTCTCATTAATTCAGTAGAAAGCACCAAAGATGATAAAGACCTTTACTTCCGTAAGGGCCAGCTTAACATCTTAGGTACTATACTCAACTTAGAAGAAACAACACGTATAGGCCAAGAGGAGTCTCAAAGAGAAGACGACCCTTTAGTGGACAATTACGCTGATGTTTAAATTCTATGACTACAGATGTCCTCTAGGGCATGTTAATGAACATATGGTCAAAGGCTCACCAGACACACAACTGTGTAAAGACTGTAAAGCTCAAGCGACCAGACAACTTTCCTCTCCCCGTTCTATGTTAGACCCCTTCTCTGGCGATTTTGCTGGTGCAACTATGAAGTGGGTTAAAGACCATGAACAAGGTAGAGTAAAAGCAGAGAAAGCCAACTCCTAATCTTAGGAAGCTTTCATTTTTAATCTTTCTCCACAATACTAAGGTACGGAGTTTAATATGGCAGCAGTTATCCTCGATGAGGAATTACAATCCGAGCGTTTTGATAGCTTAGACGATATGGCACAAGACACAGCAACACAGGAGCCTGAACAGGCACAACCTGAGCAAGCTGACGAAGTACCAGACAAATACAATGGTAAATCACTTGAAGACGTAGTAAGGATGCACCAAGAAGCTGAAAAGCTCCTAGGTCGCCAAAGCTCAGAAGTAGGTGACTTACGTAAGGTAGTCGATAGTTACATCAACACACAACTCGACTCGCAAACTCCAGCACAAGGAGCAAGCGAACCAGATGAAGATATAGATTTTTATTCTGACCCTGAAAAGGCTATGAGTCGTGCAATAGATAATCATCCATCAGTGAAAGCAGCAGAGCAGTCAACGAGAGCTTATAAACAGCAGACCTCAATGGCACTTCTAAAAGAAAGTCACCCAGACATACCTGAGATTGTAAATGATCCTAAGTTTGCTGAGTGGATTCAAGCTTCACAGATTAGGACACGAATGTTTGTTTCGGCAGATCAGCATTTTGATACAGAAGCAGCTAATGAACTTTTCGGATTATGGAAAGATCGCTCAGGTGCTATTAATCAAACAATCAAGGCCGAGAAAGAAGGGAGACAGAAAGCTGTCCGAGAAGGGTCAAATGGTTATGCACGTGGTAACCCAGACTCAAGTTCTTCCAAGAAAATCTATAGACGAGCTGATATTATTAAACTTATGAAAACAGACCCAGAACGCTATTTAGCTCTCTCAGACGATATACAACTAGCATACGCTGAGAAGAGGGTCAAATAACCTAATATAGAGAGAAATTAAAAATGGCTACTTCCGTATATCCCGCAACAGGCGGTATGGTTGGTAACACTGACGCAGCAACTTTCATCCCCGAAATTTGGTCAGACGAAGTAATTGCAGCATACGAGAAATCACTTGTACTTGCTCCTTTAACTAAAAAAATTGCAATGCAAGGTAAGAAAGGCGATACTATTCATATCCCTAAGCCTACCCGTGGCGTTGCGTCTGCTAAAGCAGAAAACACCGCAGTAACTATTCAAAATGCTACAGAGGGCGAAGTCCAAGTAGTCATCAACAAGCACTTTGAATACTCACGTATGATCGAAGATATTACTAACGTACAAGCACTTGCTTCACTACGTCAGTTCTATACTGGTGATGCTGGCTACGCCCTAGGTAAGCAGGTTGATGATGATCTATTTGCCCTTGGTAAGTCTTTTGGTAATGGTGATGGTTCTAACTTCATTACCAGTGCTACGTTCTACAATGATGCTTCTACTGGCACTACAGTATATGCAGCAGACCAAGTTATACCTGCTGACGTATTTGAAGATGATTTCTTACGTGACATGGTACAGAAGTTGGATGATGCAGACGCTCCTATGGATGGACGCTTCTTAGTTATCCCACCTGCACTACGTAATGCTATCATGGGTATTGATCGTTACGTTAGCTCTGACTTTGTTAATGGTCAAGGCGTTGTTAATGGTAAGATCGGTGAGTTGTATGGTATTGACATTTATGTGTCTACTAACTGTCCTACTCTTGAGACTGCCGCACAAAACGGAGCAACTGCTGGTGGTATTATCCGTGGCGCAATGTTGGGTCACAAAGATACCATGGTACTTGCAGAGCAACAAGGTGTTCGTTCTCAAACACAGTACAAGCAAGAGTTTTTAGGAACCTTGTATACTGCTGACCGCTTGTACGGCACTCAAGTGTTGCGTCCAGAGACTGGATTCATCATGGCAGTTAATGGTTAATCATAACCCTTAACTAACTAAAGGGGAACTGCGGTTCCCTTTTTATTCTTTTAAATTTTACAGTATATAAAGCTTAAAGGGTTGACATGAGTCTTTACAAGAATATCAATGCAAAGAAAAAGCGAATTAAAGCTGGCTCTGGCGAAACAATGAAGAAAGCAGGGGTCAAAGGCAGACCTAAAGCTAGTGACTTCAAGCAAGCCGCTAAAACAGCAAAACCAGTTAAGAAAAAGGTTTAAGGAATGAAAGGTGTAAAGCATTACTTAAAGAATGGTAAAGAGTATACAGGCAAGACGCATAAGCATCCATCAGGTAAACTTATGACAGGTACAAAACATACTGCCTCTAGTAAAACTCTAAGCCACAAGAAACCTAAGAAATAGGAGATAGTAAGATGCCACAAGGTACTGGAACATACGGAAGTAAAGTAGGTCGTCCACCTGCTAAACCAAAGAAAAACAAAAAGAAAACACCAGCAAAGAAAACTATGAAAATACGCAGTAACTACTAATGTGGGCTATTGTGTTAGCCACAATGTTAGCTAGTGGTGAACCTCAAGTACCCATGATAATGTCTAGCTACAGTACATTAGATAACTGTAGAAAAGAGTTATTACGTGTAGGTACGATAGGAGGCTACGAGCCTGTGGTTAGCCCGATGGTTGGGCTTTCGGTAGTCAAAGTAGAAGCAAAGAAGACTGTAACAGCTTTCTGTGTTAAAGATATGCGGTCTATCTGATGTGGTCTACAGTAACAAAAGCGTATCCTGTCCACCAATGCCCCTCACAGGCTCCACAAGGCTCTGTGCTGGTCGTAGAGCCTCAGGTAATACGTGAGTATGACTATAGGTTTATACGGCCTCCTGTGGCTCCCTACGAGCTTACAAGCCAACAATACTCAAAGAGGTTATGGATATGTTAGCAGAGCTTATGGTTGCTAACGCAGCATTTAAAGTTATAAAGCAAACCTTATCCAATGGCAGAGAGCTTATGGATGCAGGGCAAGCTGTTAATGCTTACTTTGGTGCTGAGAAGGATATAAACATTAAAGCTGCAAATAGCTCAGGTACTGATGTACTAGAAGCATTCCAAGCTAAGAAACAATTAGAGAAACAAGAGGAAGAGCTTAAGTTTATCTTAAACAAACAATCGCTCTTAGGCTATCATGAGTTTCAACAGTTTAAAGCTCAGTTTAGTAGGGACAGGAAGAAAGCTGAGAAAGAAAGACTAAGAAAGAAAGCCGCTAGTGCTAAAGCACTTCAGGAAAACCTAGGAATAGCTATTAAAGTAGCTTCTGTTTTACTACTTATCATGGGTGCCTTGTTTGGTGTTACCCTTTACCTTCGAGAATAGAAATGACTGATCACTTGACACAGAAAGAGAAAGAAGAGATAGCCGAGTTAGCGGCAGACAAAGCATACGAAAGGTTCTATCTTGCCGTAGGTGAATCAGTCACTAAAAAGATATTATGGATTATAGGTGCAGCAGCTTTTGCGGCTTGGCTTTACTTTAAAGAAGGAACATTCTAATGTCCGACAACAAGTTAACTAAGCTAGGCCTTACAGGTTACAACAAACCTAAGCGTACACCTAACCATCCTAAGAAGTCTCATGTAGTAGTAGCTAAGGAAGGTGGAGTAACCAAGACAATACGCTTTGGTGAGCAAGGTGCTAGCACAGCAGGTAGACCTAAGGCTGGTGAGTCAGAAGCTATGAAAGCTAAACGTAAGTCATTTAAGGCCCGTCATGGCGCTAACATAGCCAAAGGTAAGATGAGTGCAGCATATTGGGCAGATAAAGCTAAATGGTAATAGGAGTGCAGCATGAGCATATTAAATACAATTTTTGGTAGTGGCGACGTAATAACAAAAGGTATGGACTTGATTGATTCTTTTCACACCTCAGATGTTGAGATGATTGAAGCTAAGACTAAAGCTAAAACAGACCTAATGACAGCATACGCACCATTCAAGATTGCACAACGCTACTTAGCTCTAATGTTCGGAGGTACTTATATACTCTCCTATATTATGGTAATCGTTATGACTTTTATAGGTAAAGATACAGTAGCAGTTCAAGGCATCTTAAGTGAGTTTCAAATTGATTGGATTATGTTAAGTATTGTAATGTTCTATTTTGGCGGTGGTCTAGCGGATAGCATCAAAGGTAAAAAAGGAAAGTAAACAAATGAAAACGTATAAGCAATTAGTAAACAATATCCTTGTACGCTTAAGAGAGCGTGAAGTGTCCTCTATTGCCGAGAACAGCTACTCTAAACTTATTGGTATCTTTGTACATGATGCTATAGAATCTATTGAGACTGCATGGAACTGGTCTAACTTACGTGAGACTGTTACAGTAACTACATCATCTGGTGATTCTACTTACGTCCTAACAGGAACAGGTGACAAGTCTACTATCCTAGACGTTATAAACGACACTAGCAACTGTTTTATGGTGTACCAGACATCACGTTGGTTTGACAATGTATTCTTTAATAACACACCAGCTTCTAGCGCACCTAAGTATTATATGTTTGATGGGTTAGACTCTAATGGAGACACACAGGTTAAAATCTACCCTGTGCCTGATGGTATCTATAGTTTAAAGTTTAAGATAGTTAAAAGGTCACCAGCCATTATAGCTGATGATGATACAGTTAAGGTTCCTTTCTTACCTGTACAAGCCTTATCTTACGCTATGGCTCTTGAGGAGCGTGGTGAAGATGGAGGCATATCCCCTGTATCCGCTAAGGTACTGGCGGATGGTTACCTATCAGACGCTATCGCAATAGACGCAAACAAGCACCCTGAGGAACTTATCTGGGAGGCTTTGTAACAATGGCTAAACCATTAATATCAGCAACCATAGCGGCTCCTGCTTTCTACGGGTTAAACACTCAGGAATCAGGTGTCACACTACAGGAAGGTTTTGCATCACATGCAGACAACTGTATTATAGACAAGCAAGGTCGCTTAAGCTCCCGTAAAGGGTGGGCTACACAAACTGTTTCCTTAGGTGGTAGCACAGGAGCTAATGCTAACATTAACTTATTAGGCATGTCAGACTTTAAGGACATCACAGGAACAGACACTAGATTGTCATGGTCTGCTACTAAATTTTATAAAGGAACTGAAAACTTAGTTGAGGTTACTCCTACACTTTCCTCAGGCGACTCAATTTCCGCTGGTAACTGGCAAGCGGCTACATTAAATGATCATCACTTTTTCTTCCAACGTGGCTATGAGCCATTAATCTACACTAACGAATCAGGCTCTACAGAGTTTGAAGCTTACTCAGAGCATGACCATACTACCTCTGGTTACCCTGAGGCTAACACAGTCTTAGCTGCGTATGGTCGCTTATGGGCGGCTGATACTGCAACTAACAAGACCACAGTGTACTTTACAACTGTACTAGACGGAGCTAAGTTCTCTACGGGTACATCAGGTACTTTAGACATATCAAGTGTCCTTACAAAAGGCATGGACGAGATTGTAACCTTAGGTGCCCATAACGGCTACTTAATTATCTTTTGTAAGAACAATATTATCATCTATGGTGATGGTGATAACTTCCAAACAGGTATGACTACCTCAAGTCTTACGTTAGTGGAAGTAATTGAAGGTGTAGGTTGTATTGCTAGAGACAGTGTACAGAATACTGGTGAAGACATCTTGTTCTTAAGTAACACTGGTGTACGTTCATTGAATCGTACAGTACAAGAAAAGTCTCAACCTATGCGAGACATCTCTAAGAACATACGTGATGATATTATAGAAGCTATAGAGTTTGAGAATGTTGATAAGATTAAGTCAGTCTACTCACCTAATCATGCTATCTACTTACTTATGACACCCACCACTAGACAAACCTTTTGTTTTGACACTAGGGCACCTATGCAGGATGGTAGCTTTAGGGTGACAGTATGGCCCTCATTTCTACCTAAGAGTTTCTTAGCTACAGGTTCTGAGATATTCCTAGCTACTCTAAACGGCATAGCTAAGTACACAGGTTACCAAGATAATGGTGTTGCATATCAAATGTCATACTATAGTAACTACTTTGACTTAGACATGACTAATACAAACAAGATAGTAAAGAAGCTTACGGCAACTACAGTAGGTGCGACAGGTCAAACTTTTGCACTTAAGATAGGCTACGATTATAGCCCTATCTACTACTCAGAAGCTTTTACTTTAGAGTCTGGTCTTATTTATGAGTATGGTGTGTCTGAGTACAACTTATCTGAGTACGCTGGTTCAGTGCTTATAAACGAACAATCATCACCAGCCTCAGGCTCAGGTAACATACTACAGATTGGCTTCGCAGCTATGATCAATGGTGCGGCCTTAAGCCTACAGAAACTATCAATATACGCTAAACAAGGTAAGGTACTTTAAATGTCCAATTACACAAAAGCAACAAACTTTGCAACTAAAGATGCTTTAACTACAGGTAACCCACTCAAGACCTTAAGTGGTACTGAGCTTGACGATGAGTTTAATGCGATACAGGTAGCCAACAACACTAAGGCTAACGCAAGTAACGCTGCGCTCACAGGTACGCCTGTAGCTCCTACAGCAGCCACAGCAACCTCTACTACACAAATAGCTACTACAGCCTTTGTACAAGCTAATGATGCTCTACAGCTTAATTTGGCAGGTGGAGCCATGACAGGTGCTATCACTACCAACTCTACCTTTGATGGTCGTGACGTAGCGGCAGACGGGGTGTTGGCTACGAATGCTATGCCTAAAGCTGGTGGTGCTTTTAGTGGTGCAGTTACTACCAACAGTACTTTTGATGGTAGAGATGTAGCAGCAGACGGAGTACTAGCAACTAACGCAATGCCCAAGGGCGGTGGTGCATTTACAGGTGCTGTCACTACTAACTCCACCATAGATGGTAGGGATGTAGCAGCAGACGGAGTGTTGGCTACTAATGCTTTACCCAAAGCTGGCGGCACGATGACAGGTAACATAGCTACGAAAGGTATTACCAGTGTCACTCTAGGAACAAGCAACTT
>ENA-ORXF01002178-ORXF01002178.1-marine-metagenome-genome-assembly--contig:-NODE-2178-length-11934-cov-3.075820_pt1 | contig 11934 bp, 10 predicted proteins | sample MGYA00237864_ERZ511476 | MGnify/ENA primary metagenome ERZ511476 (study PRJEB26306, sample SAMN06343908) | marine metagenome | isolation source: coastal waters | place: Atlantic Ocean: West Antarctic... | reverse complement strand
CATTCCACGATGTCGACCTCCAGGCACTTCTCGACGACGAGCCAGCGCTGGACCAAATGGCGGACGCGATCGATGCAGCCCGTGCGCTTGCCTGGCCCCGGCCACCCGCAGCAGGCGACACCTGCTGGTTCGGTGCGGCGGATGCCGAGGGTCGCGTCGTCAGCAGCATCCAGTCGACCTATTTCGAATTTGGATCGGGACTCGTGCTGCCGCAGACTGGCGTTACATGGCAAAATCGCGGCAGTTCGTTCCGGCTTGCTGCGGATGGCTGGAATGCGCTGCGCCCCGGGCGCAAACCGTTTCACACGCTGAATCCTGCGATCGCGCGTTTCGATGACGGCCGCACGATGGCCTATGGGACGATGGGCGGCGAAGGTCAGCCGCAAACCCAGGCAGCGCTGTTTACCCGCTACGCCCGGTTTGGCGTCGGGTTGCAGGATGCAATCAGCGCGCCGCGCTGGTTGTTGGGACGCACCTGGGGCGATCAGAGCACAACGCTGAAGATCGAGGATGGCTTTGCCCCTGCGCTTTACGCAGACCTCGCAGCGGCGGGGCACGATGTTGAACGCGTCGGGCAGTTGACCGCCACGATGGGGCATGCCGGCGCGATCGTGCGACACGTCGACGGGCTGCTGGAGGGTGCGACCGACCCGCGCAGCGATGGCCAAGTGGCGGCGTGGTAATGTGCGAAACTGTTGGTGGTGCACGCGCGGTTGCGCGGTGCGAATACCTTGCTGTGCCGCCCTATAGCGACACTGCGGACGGCCTCTACCGCGCGTATCTCACCCCCGCCTATACGGCCGCTCAGGGCAAGCTGAGCGAATGGATGGCGGCGGCGGGCATGCAGGTTCGGCGCGATCCTGCGGCGAACCTGATTGGTCGGTACGATGGGACGGTCGCCGACGCCCCGGCGCTGCTGATCGGCAGTCACCTCGACAGCGTGCGCGACGCGGGCTGCTATGACGGACCGCTAGGCATCCTGCTGGGTGTGGAGGCGGTCGCCGCGTTTGCTGCCGCCGGACAACGCCTGCCCTTCGCGATCGAGGTGATTGCGTTCGGCGATGAGGAAGGGTCACGCTTCCCCGCGGCGATGCTGACGAGCCGAGCCGTCGCGGGCACGTTGACCCCGGAAGCGCTCGATGTCGCCGATGCTCAGGGCGTTGCGCTGGCCGATGCGGGGGTCGACATCGGCCGCTATCGCGACGCCGCACGCGCACCCGGCACGACCGTCGCCTATCTCGAGGCGCATATCGAGCAGGGCCCGGTGTTGGAGGCCGAGGCATTACCGGTCGGCACCGTCACCGGCATCGCGGCCCAACTTCGCTACGGCGTCACGGTCATCGGCACCGCCGGCCATGCGGGCACGTGCGCCATGCCGCTGCGCCGCGACGCGCTGGCGGGGGCAGCCGAGATGATCCTGGCGGTCGAGGCAATTGCCCGCGCGGCCGCGAGCGATCTCGTCGCCACCGTGGGGCAACTGACCGCGCTGCCCGGTGCAGCCAACGTCGTCGCGGGCAATGTTGCCTTCACGGTCGACATTCGCGCGGGCGACGTGCACCGACGCGATGCGGCCGCCGACGACATCGTCGATCGCATCGTTGCCATCGCCGACGCGCGCAAAATCAATTGTCGGATCGATCTGGTACACGATCTGCCACCCAGCCCCTGCGATCCGAAGTTGATGGATTTGCTGGACGCCGCAACCGCCGACGCAGGCCTGCCTGTGCGTCGCCTGGTCTCGGGCGCAGGGCATGACGCGATGGTGATGGCGGCGCTATGCCCGACCGCGATGATGTTCATCCGCTGCCGCGGTGGTATCAGCCACAACCCCGCCGAGCATGTTGCCCCCGCCGACGCCGATGTCGCGCTGGCGGTCATGCTGGGCTTCATCGAACGATTGGGAGCGGCCCATGCCGACTAACTTTGGCGCCGACCTGTTCGGCGAGATCGATCCGCCCCAGCGACTGTTGATGGGGCCCGGCCCCGTCAACGCCCACCCACGCGTGCTACGCGCGATGTCGGCCGACCTGCTCGGCCAGTTCGACCCCGAAATGACCGCCTATATGAATCAGGTCATGGCGCTGTACCGCCCGGTGTTCGGCACCGACAATCGCTGGACGATGTTGATCGACGGCACCGCACGCGCAGCAATCGAAGCGTCGCTGATCAGCCTGGTCCTACCCGGAGCGCGCGTTCTCGTCGTCAATTTCGGACGGTTCGGGCTGTTGCTGACGGAGATTCTCTCCCGCCTAGGCGCGACGATCGATACCGTCCATGCTCCCTGGGGTGACGTCGTGCCGATGGACGCGATCGCGGACGCGATCGCACGGTTCGATCCCGCCGTCGTCGCGACCGTTCATGGCGACACCTCAACAACGATGGCGCAGCCGCTGGCGGGGGTGGGCGCGCTGTGCCGCGCGGCGGGCGCATTTTCCTATGTCGACGCCACCGCGACGCTGGGCGGCATGCCGATCGAGGCTGACGCATGGGGCGTCGACGTCGTGACGGGCGGTTTGCAAAAATGCCTCGGCGGCCCGTCGGGCTCGTCTCCCATCACGATCTCCGACCGCGCCGCCGCGCATATCGCGGCGCGGCGTCATGTCGAACAGGGCATCCGGCGCGACGACATCAGCGACGGCACGGGACCGCGGATCGGCTCCAACTATTTCGACCTGGCGATGATCATGGATTACTGGTCCGAAAAACGCCTGAACCACCACACCGAGGCGACAAGCATGCTCTACGCGGCGCGCGAATGTGCCCGGGTCGCGCTGGGCGAAGGATTGCCCGCCCGCTTCGATCGGCATCGCGCGGCGGGCCGTGCGATGACCGAAGGGTTGCGCGCCATGGGACTCACGGTGTTCGGCACCGACGCGCATCGGATGACCAATGTCACCGGCGTGCTGATCCCCGACGGCATCGACGGCGAGGCGATCCGGACCGCAATGCGCGATCATTTCGAGATCGAGATCGGCGCCGCCTTCGGTCCGCTGCACGGCAAGATCTGGCGCATCGGCGCAATGGGCTATAACGCGATGAAGCACAAAGTGCTGCTGACCCTCGGCGCACTGGAAGCCTGTTTGCGACAGGCGGGCTATGCGCTCCCGGCAGGCGAAGCGGTATCGGCAGCGATGGTGGCGTGGGACGCATGACAGCGCCGCGCGACCTGGTTGGCTATGGCCCCACCCCGCCCGACCCGCGCTGGCCCGGTGGCGCTCGCGTCGCGGTTCAATTCGTCGTTAATTATGAGGAGGGTGCCGAGAATTCGGTGCTGAACGGCGACCCCGGGTCGGAAGCATTCCTGTCCGAAATGGTCGGCGCGTCCAGCCATCCCGACCGCGCAATGGCGATGGAAAGCCTGTATGAATATGGCAGCCGAGCCGGTTTCTGGCGGCTGTATCGTTTGTTTACCGACCGCGAACTGCCGGTCACCGTGTTCGGCGTCGCGCAGGCGCTGGAAGCAAATCCGGACGCGGTCGCCGCGATGCGGGCCGCCGACTGGGAAATCGCGAGCCACGGGCTGCGGTGGATCGACTATCAATATGTCGCGGAAGAGGTGGAGCGCGCGCACATTATCGAGGCCATTGCGCTGCACACAAGGGTCACCGGCGCCCGCCCGCTCGGCTGGTATCAGGGGCGCACGTCTCCCAATACCGCACGGCTGATCGCGGAGACCGGCGGCTTCGTCTACGACGCCGACAGCTATGCCGACGACCTGCCCTATTGGGATCACCGCTACGGCGGGTCGCAGCTGATCGTCCCCTATACGCTCGACGCCAATGACATGAAGATGGTCGCGATCAACGGCTTTAACGAGGGCGATCAATTCTGTCGCTACCTCTGCGATACGTTCGATCAGTTGCGCGAGGAAGGAGGCCGGATGATGTCGGTAGGGCTCCATGCCCGGATCGCGGGTCGCCCCGCACGTGCTCGTGCGCTGGCCCGGTTCCTCGACCATGTTATCGCCAGTGGCGATGCCTGGATCACGCGCCGGATCGATATCGCACGGCATTGGCGTGCGGAGCATCCGGCGTGACCGGCGCCCTTCGCATTGACGACCCCGTGCTACTCGCGGAGGTCACCGCCGCGTTCGATGCCTATGAGCGCGCGCTGATGACCGACGATGTCGCGACAATGGACCGGCTGTTTCACGCAGCCCCCACCACGACCCGCTACGGCGTCGGGGAGGTCCTATATGGCATTGATGAGATCCGCGCCTTTCGCGCCGGCCGCGGCGGGTCCCCGCCACGCACGCTCGGACGGGTCGCGATCACAGTATATGGCGATCGGTTCGCGACCGCCGCCGCCGAGTTCGCTCGCGACGGCAGCGACCCGCGCGGCCGCCAGACGCAAAGCTGGGTGAGATTCGAGGATGGCTGGAAGGTGGTCGCCGCGCACGTCAGTATCGAAGGGCACACGCATTGACCGCGCTGTTCGAACATAGTCCCTGGGTCGAACGCCGCGCCGATGCCAATCCCTCGTCGGGCGACCGCCACGCCGACCTGATGGCGGTCGTTCACGCCGCTACGGTTGCCGAGCGCCTCGCGCTGATCCGCGCCCATCCCGAACTGGCGGGCAAGGCGGCGATCGACCGTACGCTGACCGATGCATCAGCGGCCGAACAGGCATCCGCCGGGCTCGACCGGCTGACACCCGACGAGTTCGACCGTTTCCAAGCACTCAACTCGGCCTACGCCGCACGCTTTGGCTTTCCCTTCATAATCTGTGTGCGGCTCACCGACAAAGCCGCGATCATGGCAGCGATGGCGCGCCGACTGGCACACAGCCGCGACGAGGAAATTGATATCGCCATCGCCGAGATCGGCAATATCGTCCGCCTGCGATTGGAGGATCAGCAATGACCCCGCCCGATGCGATCGGCCTGCCTGCGCTCGAGGCCGAACTGGCGCGGCAATTGATGCTGACCGGCTACGGCGGTCCGGACTGGACCCGCATGCGCGATCATGGTGGCCAGTATGTCCACGACGTCGTCATCGTCGGTGGCGGTCAGAGTGGCATGGCGGCGGCATTTGGTCTGCTGCGTGAGCGCGTGTCAAATATCCTCGTCATTGACGACAATCCGCCCGGTTATGAAGGTCCTTGGGCGACATATGCGCGGATGATGACGTTGCGCACGCCGAAGGGGTTGAACCCGATCGACTTCGGCATCCCCGCTCTCACCTATCGCGCGTGGTGGGAGGCGCAGCATGGAGCAGAAGGTTGGGTGGCGGTCGACAAGATCGTCCGCGGCGACTGGATGAACTATCTGCGCTGGTATCGACGCGTGCTCCGGTTGCCGGTGCGCAACGAAATGCGGCTGACCTTGATCGAACCGGTGACGCGCGGACTGTACCGGCTACACATCGCGGATCGGGCACCGTTGCTGACGCGCAAGATCGTGCTCGCGACCGGCATCCAGGGCGGCGGCGAGTGGCATGTTCCGCCGATGATTTCGGACGCACTGCCAGCCGATCGCTACGCGCACACCAGCGCGCCGATCGATTATGCAGCTCTCGCTGGCAAGCGGGTCGCGATCCTGGGCGGCGGGGCATCGGCATTCGACAATGCCAATGCAGCGCTGACGCAGGGTGTCGGTGAGGTTCATGTCTTCATCCGTCGCCAGGAACTGCCGCGTATCAATCCGATCCGTTATATGGAGCGGGTCGGCTTCACCGGTCGCTATCCCGCCCTCGACGATGCCGACAAATATGCGGTGATGACCGCATTCCTCGGCCATAATCAGCCGCCGACAAATGACACGTTCCACCGCGCTGCGGCGTGGCCGGGCTTTTCGCTGCACCTCGGGGCGCCATGGCTGGGCGTCGCACCGACGGCGACAGGCGCACGCGTGACGACGCCACAAGGGGTGGCGGATTTCGACTTCCTCGTCCTGTCGACCGGGCTGGTCAGCGATCACGGCCTGCGCCCGGAATTGCGACTGATTGCGGAGAAAGTTGCGCGTTGGGGTGACCGCTTTAATGCGCCGGACGGAGTCGGACACGCGGCAATCGACGCCCATCCCTATCTCGGCCCGGGATTTGACCTCTTGCCCCGCACCGATGCAGATGATGACGCGCTTCACGGGCTATTCGCATTCAACTATTCGGCGTTGATCAGCCTCGGCCTGTCGGCGGCCGCGTTGTCTGGGCTGCAAACCGCGCTGCCCCGGCTCGTGCGCGGCGTCACCGATCAGCTTTTTCTCGATGATCGCGCGCCGCTGATCGCCGACCTTCTGGCATATGACGAGGCAGAGTTCGTCGGCGAATGGCCCCTCGCCCAGGATCAAACCGCATGACCAGCCTGTCGACCCATGTTCTCGATACGGCGCATGGCTGCCCCGCCGCCGGAGTGGTCCTCCAGCTGACCGACGCAGACGGCGCGCCCCTATTTTCTGGCGTCACCGACAGTGATGGCCGCTGTCCCGGGCTACCGCGGCTGGGGTCAGGACGCTATCGGCTGTGTTTTGCGGTGGCGGCGTATTTCCGAGGCGCTGGGGTCACCCTGCCCGATCCGCCCTTTCTCGACGTGATCGCGGTCGATTTCGGCATCGCCGAAGCGGGTCATTACCATGTGCCGTTGCTCGTTTCGCCGTTCGGCTATTCGACCTATCGGGGAAGTTGACATGACCGTGCGCTTTCTTCTCGACGGCGACATAGTGACGCTGACCGACGTCGATCCGACCGCGACGCTGGTCGACCACTTGCGCTATGCGATGAAGCGGACCGGGACCAAGGTCGGTTGTGCCGAGGGCGACTGCGGCGCGTGTACGGTGCTGGTCGGTGAACCGAACGCGGCGGGCGACACGGTCGACTGGCGCGCGGTGAATTCCTGTATTCAATTCCTGCCGATGCTCGACGGCAAGGCAGTGATGACCGTCGAGAGTCTCGGGACGCCCGATACCCTGACGCCGTTACAGACCTCCATGGCCGCCAACGGCAGCTCGCAATGCGGCTTCTGCACCCCCGGCTTCGTCATGGCGCTCCATGGCCGCAGCATCGGCGCGCGCGGCCACACGTTGCCAGTCGCCGACGTGCTTGCCGGGAATCTTTGCCGCTGCACCGGTTATGGCCCGATCCTGGCTGCGGCCAGGGATGCTCCGCCCGTGATCACCGACGACACCGGCTTGCTCAGCGCGCTGCGAGCAATCGCCCCGACCGAAACGACGGGCGGGACCCATGCTACCCGGCGTTGGTTTGCCCCTGCGACGTCCGATGCGCTGGCCACCTTGCTCGTCGCGCATCCCGACGCACGCATCGTCGCGGGCGCGACCGACGTCGCGCTGTGGGTAACCAAAGGCTTGCAGACGATCCAGACGCTGGTGTTTGTCGGCGACATCCCCGATCTGCGTGTCATCGAAGAGAGCGAGGCGGGCGTGCGGATCGGGGCAGCCGTCCGCTATGCCGACGCGCACGCGCCGCTCGCCCGTCTCCACCCCGATTTCGGTGAACTCGTCCGCCGGTTTGCAGGGCTCCAGGTGCGCAACGCGGGAACAATTGGCGGCAATATCGCCAACGGATCACCGATCGGCGACGGGCCGCCTGCGCTGATTGCCCTGGGGGCGACGCTGACGCTGCGCAGCATCCGGGGGCGGCGGACGATGCCGATGGAGGCTTTTTTCCTCGACTATGGCAAACAGGACCGTGCGCCGGACGAGTTCGTCGAAAGCATCTGGATTCCGCGTCCGCCCGCCGAGGACGTGATCCACATGTCGAAGCTGTCGCGCCGGTTCGACAGCGACATCTCGGCGGTCTGCGGCGCGTTCAAGCTAACGCTGAACGATGGACGGATCACCGCTGCGCGCGTCGCATTCGGGGGCATGGCAGCCACCCCGCGGCGTGCGCCTGCGTGCGAGGCAGCGCTGATCGGGGAGGCGTTCGACAAGGCGACGATCGATCGCGCATCCGTCGCGCTCGGCCAGGACTATACGCCGCTGAACGACGTTCGTGGCACCGCCGCCTATCGCACCGAAGCCGCCGCCAACCTGCTGCAGCGGCTGTGGCATCGTGCGGCAGGCGATCCGGTTTCCCTGATGGACCTGGAGGTCACCGATGGCCGACCGTGACCCCGCGCCCATACTGGTGGCAACGCCGTCGCACCCACATGACAGTGCGCGGCTGCACGTCAGCGGCGCGGCGCGCTACACCGATGATGGCGGGGAGCCAGCGGAGATGCTGCACCTCGCCTTTGGACAAAGCACCGAGGCGCGGGCACGCATCATTGCAATGGACCTGGCCGACGTTCGCGCGTTCCCTGGCGTCGTGGCGGTCTATACCGCCGCCGACATCCCCGGCATCAACGACGTCAGCCCGGTCGCGCACGACGACCGACTGTTGGCGGATGGCGAGGTGCTGTTCGTCGGCCAGCCGCTGTTCCTCGTCGCCGCGACGAGCCAGTTCGCCGCGCGGACCGCCGCGCGCCGCGCGCGTGTCGATTATGCGCCATTGGCGCCGTTGATCACGATCGAGGCGGCGCGTGGCGCCGGGTCGCTGATCGAACCGACCCAGCGGATGGCGCGGGGTGACACCGATGCGGCGCTGGCCTCGGCGCCCAACCGCCTGGCCGGTGGGTTCGATATCGGCGGCCAGGATCATTTCTATCTCGAAGGCCAGATCGCGGTCGCCACGCCGGGCGAGGATGGCCAGTTGCACGTGCTGAGCTCGACCCAGCATCCCAGCGAGGTTCAGCATCTGATCGCCGCGATGCTCGGTCGCGGTTCGGCGGACATCACGCTTGAGGTGCGCCGCATGGGGGGTGCCTTCGGTGGCAAGGAGACTCAGGCCGCGATGTTCGCCGCCGCCGCCGCACTCGTCGCGGACAAGACGCGCCGGCCCGCCAAATTCCGCTGCGATCGTGACGATGACATGATCATGACGGGCAAACGCCACGCGTTCCGCGTCGATTATGATGCGGGGTTCGGTCCTGCGGGGCAAATTCTCGCGCTGCGGCTACGGCTGGCGTCGCAGTGCGGCGCGACGGTCGACCTGTCGCCCGCGATCAACGACCGCGCGATGTTTCACGCCGACAATTGCTACTGGTTACCAGACGTCGAGATCCTGTCCGAACGGCTAAAGACCAACACCGTCTCCGCCACCGCCTTTCGAGGGTTTGGCGGTCCACAGGGCATGGTCGCGATCGAACGGATCATCGACGATATCGCGGCACACCTTGGACTCGATCCGCTCGACGTCCGCGTCGCCAACCTCTACGGGCCCGGCCGCGACACGACGCCCTACGCCATGACGGTCGCCGACAACATCGCACCGCAGATGATCGACCGTCTGCGGACGACGGCGCGTTACGACGCGCGCCGCCGCGCGATTGCTGCGTTCAACGCACAAAGTCCGGTTCTGAAAAAGGGCATCGCCCTGACGCCCGTCAAATTCGGTATCAGCTTCACCACCACCCACTTGAACCAAGCTGGCGCGCTCGTGCTCGTCTATACCGATGGCACCGTCCAGGTTAATCATGGCGGCACCGAGATGGGCCAGGGCCTGTATATCAAGGTCGCGCAAATCGTCGCCGACGTCTTTGCCGTTCCCGTCGACCGCGTCCGGATCACCGCGACGCGGACGGACAAGGTACCTAACACGTCTGCGACAGCAGCCTCGTCGGGCGCCGACCTGAACGGGATGGCCGCCTATAACGCCGCGATGACGATCCGCGACCGCTTGACTGACTATCTTGCTAAAGCAACGGGGTGTGCGACCCACGACGTGCTTTTCACCCCCGATGGCGTCGTCGCGGGCAGCGGCCATCAATCGTTTGCGCAGCTGTGCCGGACCGCGCATCTCAATCGCATCTCGCTGTCTGCCACGGGCTATTACGCGACACCGGGCATCGCCTATGATCGCGCGGCGCATAAGGGTCGGCCCTTCTATTATTTCGCCTATGGCGCGGCGGTATCGGAAGTCGCGATCGACACGCTGACCGGCGAGCATAAGGTGCTGGCGGTCGACATCGTCCATGATGTCGGGCGGTCGCTCAACCCGCAAATCGATATCGGCCAGATCGAGGGTGGGTTTATCCAGGGTCAGGGCTGGCTGACGACCGAGGAACTCGTATTCGATACGAGCGGTCGGCTGCTGACCCACTCCCCCGCGACCTACAAGATTCCGACCGCGTCGGATCGGCCGCGCCATTTCACGATCGCGCTGTGGGACGGTGACAATGTCGAACCGACGATCAACCGGTCAAAGGCGGTCGGCGAGCCACCGTTCATGCTCGCGATCTCGGTTTTCTCCGCACTGACGCAGGCCATCGCCGAGACCGCGCCCGGGCGGCGCTCGCTACCGCCGCTCAATGCGCCCGCGACACCGGAAGCGATACTCCGCGCCATCGCGGGGTACCGCGCCGCGTGACCCAATGGCTATCCTGGCTGCGCGATCTGGCGGCGCATCGCGCGGCAGCGATGATCACCGTGCTGGCAAGCGAGGGGTCCGCGCCACGTGGTGCCGGAACGCGCATGCTCGTCACCGCCGATACGCTGTACGGGCCGATCGGTGGAGGGCAGCTGGAATATCGCGCGGTTGAGCAGGCCCGTGCAATCCTCGCGCATGTGCCCGGGAATTGGCGGGTGCAGGACTATCCGCTCGGTCCGTTGCTCGGCCAATGTTGCGGCGGGCGCGTGCGCCTGCTGATCGAGCGGGTTGATCCGACAACGCTAAGCTGGACGGCGGAGATCAGCGCCGACCCCGCCCCCCCCCGGCTGCTGGTGACGACGTTGACGCGCGATCGGGTCCAACGGCATCTGAGCACGACAGCGATCCCGAAAACTATCTCGGCGCGCGGCGACCGCCCCCGTGCGGGAACGCAGTTTACCGAAAGCGTCGGCGATTATCGTCGCCCGCTGTACCTTTTCGGCGCGGGCCATGTTGGCCAGGCGATCGGACGCCATGCAGCGACGCTGCCGTTCCGACTCTGTTGGTTCGACACGCGGCCGGTGTTCGAGACGATCGATGGCGTCGCGGTCGTGGCCGAAATAGCAATCGAGGATTGCGTCGGCGAAGCGCCCGAGGACGCAGCGATCGTGATACTGACTCATGATCATGCGCTGGATTACCGGCTGACGAAGGCTGCGCTTTCGCGGTCACCGACGGCGTTCGTCGGCCTGATCGGATCCGCGACTAAACGCGCGCGCTTTCTCGCTCGCCTGACGCGCGACGGTGTTGCACCCGACGCCTTGGCGGGTCTGACCTGCCCGATCGGGATCGAGGGGATCGGGGGCAAGGAACCCGATGTTATCGCAGTCGCCACGATCGCGCAATTGCTGCGGCTGCCCCATGCAGCATAAGCCAGGCCCGCGCGGGTTTCGTGGCGAGATTCTCTCGGTCGGGCACGACCCGCGCGATGGAGCCGACGCGGTCCGCCATGACGCCGACGGCCTGCTGATCATCCACGACGGGATCATCGTTGCACGCGGGTCCTATGCCGATCTGGCATCGCGTTACCCGGGCGTTGCGATAGAGACGCTCGCGGGGCTGATCGTGCCCGGATTCATCGACGCGCACGTCCATTACCCGCAGATGGATCGTATCGCATCGCACGGTGCACAGCTGCTCGATTGGCTTGATCGCCACATCTTCCCGGCGGAACTTGCCTTCGCCGACCGCGCGCACGCCGATGAGGTCGCCGCCGCGTTTCTGAACGAACTGCTGCGCAATGGCACGACGAGTGCGCTCGTCTTTCCGACCGTCCACGAACAGTCGGTAGACGCGCTTTTCGCCGCCGCCGAGCGGCGCGCGATGCGGATCGTCTCGGGCAAGGTGCTCATGGATCTTGGTCCCGACGGACTTGCTGACACACCCCCCGCCGCACGGAGCGAAAGCGAGGCCTTGATCCGCCGCTGGCACGGACGCGGACGGCTGGGCTATGCGGTTACGCCACGTTTTGCCCTGACGTCATCCGACGCGCAATTGCAGGCGACAGGCGCGCTGC
>ENA-ORXF01002177-ORXF01002177.1-marine-metagenome-genome-assembly--contig:-NODE-2177-length-11939-cov-6.420671_pt1 | contig 11939 bp, 13 predicted proteins | sample MGYA00237864_ERZ511476 | MGnify/ENA primary metagenome ERZ511476 (study PRJEB26306, sample SAMN06343908) | marine metagenome | isolation source: coastal waters | place: Atlantic Ocean: West Antarctic... | reverse complement strand
ATGCTTTCAGCCAGGATATACATATCTCTCAATTATATCAGTTCTTCTGCAAACCATTAGACAGCCTGCTAAAATAGAATAATGACTGTAGAAAAAATTACAACATTGCTGCTTGCAGCAGGCAAGGGATCTAGATTGCAACCTTTAACTAATCATTGGCCAAAATGCTTAATGCCGATAGGAAAAATAGCACTATTAGAGCATTGGTTGATGGCATTAAGGGATGCAAAGTTAAACAAGGTGCTAGTGAATCTTCATTATTTGTCTCCTGTAGTAGAAGAATTTCTTACAAGGGACAGGTTTAAATCTTGGATAGACTATGTTTATGAAAAAGAGTTACTGGGAACAGCAGGAACAATTCAAGAGAACAGAAAATTTATTGGAGATAACACTCTGCTGCTAATTCATGCTGATAATTGGTCACAGTGCAACTTAGAAGAATTTATTTATTTTCATCAAAATCTTAGGCCAAAAAACTGCCCAATAACAATGATGACCTTTAAAACAGAGTCTCCTAAATCTTGTGGAATCGTTGAGCTCGATGAAGCTAATGTAGTTAGAAATTTTTATGAAAAGAGCTCAAATCCTCCTGGAAACCTTGCAAATGCTGCTATCTACCTTATTGATAAAGAAGCGCTGGAGTGGATTGACTCCCATCCAAATCATAAAGATTTTAGCACTGAGGTGATACCAAATTTTATAGGGCGTATTGCCACATGGCATAATATTAATGTACATAGAGATATTGGCTCTATAAATAATTTAAAAATTGCCCAAAAAGATAACCAACGTAATTACAAAGAAATTATAGAGAATGATAAATGGCAAACGGAGTATTTAAAAAATCCTATTCATGAACTTGTGAAATCATCATGATGAACCTATGTTAGCTAAGCTTTTTCCCATTTTTTTATATAATTTAGCTAAATTCAATGGATAATACCCCCCTAATGAATATTTTAATTACAGGAGCTTGCGGTTTCGTTGGGTCATCATTAGTCCCTTATCTTTTAAAAAAAGGCCACCATATCAGATCATTTGATACTGAGTGGTTCGGAAACAATCTACCGAGTAACCAAAGACTGACCCATGAAAAGAAAGATATAAGATTGTTAGATCAAGCTGACTTTGAAGGCATTGATTCGGTTATCCATCTTGCAAATATTGCAAATGATCCTGGGGTTGAGCTAAATACTGATCTATCGTGGGAAGTGAATGTGTTGGCTACATATAAGCTAGCTGAGCTTGCTGCACATGCAAAAGTAAAAACTTTTATATATGCCAGCTCAGGAAGTGTTTATGGAGTAAAGGAAGAAGAGCAGGTAACAGAAGATCTATCGCTTGTACCTATTTCTGTATACAACAAAACTAAAATGATCTCAGAAAGGGTTCTTCTGAGCTATCAAGATAAAATGAAAATTATTAATGTTAGGCCTGCAACTGTTTGCGGTTTTTCTCCGCGAATGAGGCTAGATGTAAGCGTTAATATGCTGACATTTCAAGCGTTACAAAATAAAAAGATAACAGTTTTTGGCGGAGACCAAGTGCGGCCTAACATTCACATCAAAGACATGATTAGGGTATATGAGCATTTTCTATTAAAAGCTTCCAGCCTTAAGTCGGGGAACTATAACGCTGGTTTTGAAAATATGTCTATTTTAGCTATAGCTGAGTTAATTCAATCTAAAGTTCCTTCGGAGATTGTCGTCACTCAGTCAAATGATCCTAGGTCCTATAGGCAGAATTCAGATAAATTATTAAAGACTGATTTTCTAAAATCTTTTTCAGTTGAAGATGCCATTGAAGAAATAATAGAAAAGTATTATGAAAATAAAATTGAAGATAGAGATGAATACTATACTGTTAAAACAATGAAGAATTTAGATCTAAGCTAACATGGAATTAAGTCAACTTCATAATCCCTCGAAACCCAGTTACAGAGAAATTGTTACATAGATGAATAATACAATTTTACAAGAAAGATCCAGATCCCTTAGAAAGAAAATCTTTCAATCAGTTTATGATGGGAATGGAGGACATATTGGCGGTTCTTTTTCTGTAATTGATATCCTAAATTATCTTTATTCAGAAGTGCTATTTTTTGATCCACAGCAGCCTAATTTAGATAATAGAGATAGGCTCATTCTTAGTAAGGGCCATTCTTGTTTGGCACTATATTGGGCTTTAGCTGAATTTAAATTTTTTGATGAGGAGCTTATTCATTCATATGGTTCTGATGGCTCTGTCTTTGCAGGCCATCCAGAATACAATAAGGGTAGTGGCATTGAGATATCAAGTGGTTCTCTGGGTCATGGTCCTGCCATAGGTGTTGGAATAGCCAATGCATTAAAGTTAAAAAATATTAAAGCTAGAGTTTTTGTGATCGTCGGCGATGGAGAGTCGAATGAAGGCTCTGTATGGGAAGCAGCCATGAGCGCTGCTCAACTTAAATTGGATAATTTTTACATCATTGTTGATAACAATGGCATGGAGTCATTGGACAGAACTGATAATATTATGAGTATTGAGCCAATAGACAAAAAATTTGATGCCTTTGGTTTTGATGTTCAGCGCTGCAATGGTCATGATTTTGATCAGATGCATCAGTCTTTTCAAGCTTTAGATAGCCCCAATGGAATGCCCAAATGCCTCATTGCCGATACCATAAAAGCTTATGGCCTTAGTTTTACTGAGGGGGTGGCAAAGTGGCATTATCGTGCACCCGATGATGAGGAGCTTAAGCTTGGTTTGGAAGAGCTCTCATCATGAGGACCGCTTTAAGAGATGCGCTTTTAGAGATCAAGGAAGATGATGATGGGTTGTATTTGATTGTTGGGGATATTGGATTTGGTGTTTTCGAAGAGTTTGAAGAAAAATATAAGAAAGACTACTTAAATATCGGGATATGTGAAGCTAACATGATTGGCATGTCTGCTGGCATGGCTATGAATGGATTCATACCCCTGGTTTATACTATTGTGCCTTTTTTGACTATGCGATGTTTTGAGCAAATAAGAGTAGATATTGCAATGCACAATCAAAAAGTTATTTTAATAGGAGTGGGCGGCGGCTTGGCATATGGGAACCTTGGCCCAACTCATCATAGTTTCGAGGATATCGTGTTGATGTCAATGCTACCAAACTTTAAAGTGTTTTCTCCATCCCAGCCCAATGAAGGTAAAGCATGTCTAGATCTTGCCCTTGCACATGATGGGCCAAGCTATATTCGCCTAGGTAAAAATGGAGAGCCTGATCTTTCTGAAAACTTACTAACTGAAAAGGATGGAACAAAAATTTATTGCTATAAACCTGACGCCTGCGATTTATTAATATTTTGTCATGGAGCCATTACCCATGAATGCATTCAAGCGTCTAAAATTCTTTCTAAGTCTGGGATTCATATTTCTGTTTGCTCCGCTCTTCAAGTTAAACCCTTGCCCGAATCAATCATAGATATATGCTCCAAGCAAAAAAAAGTAATTTCAGTTGAGGAACATTCTACCTATCATTCAGTTGGATCATCTTTGTTAAAACAGATAAGTGAAAATGGATTTTATGGCAAATTTAAAGTTTATGGGATTGAAGATAAATTTACAGAAGTTGTAGGAAGCCGAGACTTTTTATTGGAACACCATCGCCTAGATGCAACATCTCTTGTAACAAGATTCAAGCTTGAACTAGAATAATAAATGGAGACAGTATAAAAATGAAAAAAAAGGTGCTAATAATTGGAGCTGGTCCTGGTGGTTGTGCCGCAGTTCATAAGCTTGATGAATTAAATCAATTTGAGATCACCATTGTTGATAAGGCAAAGCATTTAGGCGCAGGAGTGAGAACTAGTTTTTATGGGGGCCATCCTTTTACATTTGGGCCAAGACACTTCGTAACTCAAAATAAAGAGGTATATGATTATTTGAACTCCATAGTTCCCTTGAGGGACTGTGGAGATCATCAATTTATTTCCTATGTTGAGCAAGATAATGAATTTTATAATTTCCCCATCCACATGGATGACGTTAGGGCAATGCCCGATTCAGAGAAGATACTTTCCGAAATTGAGAATGCACATGGAGTCGAGCAGTCAAAAAACTTTGAAGAGTACTGGATAAATTCAGTAGGCAAGACCTTGTACGGAAAAATTGTTAAAAACTACACTGAAAAAATGTGGCAAATGGATCCTAAGGATATAGATACCTTTAAATGGTCTCCTAAAGGAGTAACTATTCAAGATGGCCCAAGGGCAGCTTTGAATAACTGCATGTCTGGATATCCAATTGCTAAAGACGGTTACAATTATTTTTTTGATTCGATTGAGGGTAAATGTAAAATCTTACTTAATACTTTAATTGAGAAATTTGATGTGCCAAATAAAACAGTATTTATTGATGGAGAAAAACTAACCTATGACTATATAATTAACACCATATCTCCAGACTTGTTGTTTGATTATTGTCATGGAGAATTGGCTTTTATGGGTCGAGATGTTCACTTATTAGTATTTCCCTCTGAATATGTTTTTCCAGAAAACATATATTTTTTATATTACCCAGGTCAAGAAAAACAAACTAGGATGGTTGAATATAAGAAGTTTACTCAACATAAAGATAAGAATTCTCTAGTAGGAATTGAATATCCTTCAAGTAATGGAAAGCATTATCCAATGCCCCTAAAAGAGGAAATGTTAAGAGCCCAGCAATATTATGATCTTATGCCAGATGGTGTTTTTTGCATGGGAAGAGCAGGCAGTTATAGATACATGGTAGATATAGATGATTGCATCGAGCAAGCCTTCGAGCTAAAAGAAATCTTATCTGGTAATGCGTCAAGCAAACATCCTGTTCTTCTTGAAAAATGGCAAGGCATCGACGATGTGAACCCAAATTTAAAATCTCAATAGATGGATTGCGCTAGATTTATTTTACGGAGACATATATGAATTGCATTTCTTGCAGGGCTAAAATATTAGTCCCAATCAAGGCGTATGATATTTTGCAATGTTCTAATTGTGACAATGAGTACTTGGTTGTTGAATCAATACCTATAATGGTTGATAGCGACTCAGATTTTTATAGATATAATCGGAAATTTAAAAGGCTGGTAGACCTTAAAAATGAACAGAGTTCAAATTGATTTTAAAGAAAGCAGATCTGTAATCACCCATGAAACAGAATCTAGTACCGCATTAGATTGGTTGAAAATATGGAATGCTGACAACATCTATTTCGATGATAAAAGAAAATATGGCTATGGCGGATATACTTATGATGGTCGATGGAAACAGATCGTCTCCTTATTAATTAAAGAGTTTCACTTGACGGGCGATGCATCTTTATTAGACCTAGGTTGTGCCAAAGGGTTTCTAGTAAATGATTTTAATAATGATGATAGGGTTGGTGTAGCTGAAGGTGTAGATATAAGTATTTATGCCCTAATAGAGGGCATAAAAGCTAAAATGAATGGCCGCTTAGTGTGTGCTAACTTCACCTCACTACCATATGAAGATGATGAGTTTAACTTTATTTTTTGTAAGGACAGCTTACATAATATACTTAACATGCAAGAGGTTATGCGAGCACTTAAAGAAATAAGCAGAGTTGGAAAAAATTCATGGATTAGAGTTGGGGCATATGAAACTAATGCTCAAAAAAAAGTTATTGATAATTGGGCAACTTTTGCTACTACCTACTTGCATACGGAGGATTGGTTGGAATTATTCGATAAAGCTCAATATTCTGGAAGTTATGATTGGTTTCATCCATCTGAGATAATTTAAAAATGAGTAACATATTTTGTTTTGGTACCAATGGTGGCTGTTTGGATGCCTTTTATCTTTTAAAAGAAATCCGTAATGACGTAGATCAGTTATTTTTTCTTTCAGATGATCATACTCCTGGAGAGATCATATGTGATCATGAGGTTGCAGGGCCATTTAAATATGCTATTTCACCCGAAGCAAAAGGGCAGGAATTTATTTATCAATGTGGCTCAGTAAAAAATCATAAAAAAAGACATGCCTGGTTCCAGAAAGCTGTTGAAAATGGCATGGTGCCCAAAACATTGATTTCGGATCATTCATATATCCATAGCACAGCTGTTATTGGCTGCGGCTCCATTGTTTATCCAGGCGTGAAGATTATGGCAAATGTAAAACTTGGAGAAAACTGCATAGTTCTTCCAAATGCAGTTATCAATCATGATTCAATTATAGGAAATCACTGTATTATTAATAGTCTGTGTGTTCTTAATGGCGGCGTTGAGCTTGGGAAGAATTGCTATGTGGGAGCAGCTTCTTCGCTTAAGGAGAACATTACAATTCCTTCCGAGACAACCATCGGTATGTCCTCAATAGTTTTACATTCGTTAGAGAAATCAGGCTTATATTTTGGCTCTCCTGCTAAATTTATCCGGTAAAACATCATGAAAAAGACTATTTTTATTTCAGGAAATTTTAACATTCTCCACCCAGGGCATTTGCGACTAATGAAATTTGCACGTGAGCTTGGAGATCGGCTGGTAGTTGGAGTTATTAGCGACAAATTAGGAGGAGATGTAATTCATATTCCTGAGCAATTAAGACTTGAAGGCTTATCTGCGAATAGCTTGGTAGATGAGGTGATGCTAATAAATGACTCACTGGATACTGTAATACAAAATTTAAAACCAGATTTTGTGGTAAAGGGCAAAGAGCATGAAGATAGATCTAATCTTGAATTAGCTGCAGTTGAATCATATGGAGGCAAGCTAATTTTTAGTTCAGGAGAAGTATCATTTTCATCTTTAGATTTAATAAATAAAAATTTAGAAAACGAAGCCCAAGATGCTTTTACTTTGCCTAATAATTACCTCAACCGACACAACTTTACATCACAGGATATGTTGAAGTCTCTTAAGGAAATTTCTAGTTTAAGGGTGTGTGTTATTGGTGATCTCATTGTTGATGAATATATTGCTTGTGATGCTCTTGGGATGTCTCAAGAAGATCCATCTATTGTAGTAACTCCAACGAGCTCAAAGAAATTTGTTGGTGGTGCTGGTATTGTTGCCGCTCATGCAGCTGGCCTTGGCGCTAAGGTAGATTTTTTTAGTATTACCGGCCAGGATATAAGCAGAGATTTTGCATCAGAAAAACTAAAAGATTTTAGTGTAAATGCTTATTTAGAAATAGATGAGACGAGACCCACAACCTTGAAACAAAGATATAGGGCAAAAAATAAAACTCTTTTAAGAGTTAGCCATCTTCATCAAAACTCTATCAATCTAGAATTACAAAAGAAACTACTAGCTGAAGTGCAGAGCAGGATTTCTGAATATGATTTAATGGTATTTTCAGATTTTAATTATGGCTGCTTGCCACAAGCGCTTGTTGATAATTTAACGCAAATTGCCTCCATAAATAATGTGCTGATGGTTGCTGATAGCCAAAGTTCGTCTCAAAGTGGCGATGTTACTCGCTTTAAAGGAATGGATATTTTGACTCCAACCGAGCATGAGGCTCGAGTTAGTCTTCATAACAAGGAGGATGGCTTGGTTACCCTTGCTGAGAATATTAGAATTAAATCATCCGCTCAAAACATTATGCTGAAACTTGCTGAAGAAGGGGTCTTGCTTCATCAAAGTGTTGATAGACTGAACACAGGAACAGATCGAATAAAAAGTTTTAATTTAAATCCAGCAGATGAAGCAGGAGCAGGTGATTCGATGTTAATTTCATCAGCTCTGACCTATGCAACAAGTAAAAATTTCTGGTTAGCTGGCTTAATAGGTAGTTTAGCCGCTGGTTTGCAAATCAGTAGAATCGGAAATAATCCATTAGCTGCTAAAGACTTGTTTGAAATATTAGAAAATAAATGACCTACTTATCGATATTAAATCTGAACTCATTGAAAAAAAATTCTACATGCTTCAACTGCTAAAACAAATCAAGCAAAAAGGATTTCCATGGTTTTTTCAAAGACTGGCTCTTGAATTTCGATCGCCACATTATCCATTATCAAAAAAAATGGTTTCTTTTCTTATAAAAATTAAATTTTTTAATATTCTGCCTTCAAGCAATTCATTCAAATCAAAAACTGATGTTTTAAATGTGTTTTATGATTTAAATATAGAGCCAAACACCTTTGGTGATTTTGCAAATTTTCTTGTGGATGCAGAAATTTTTGGTAATCAGCATGATAAAAATAAATTATTTTTATGGATTATTCCTAAGGAGATAGAAATTCAGGAAGATAGCGATGACCTCACTAAAATAGTTGGTGTTCATAACTGGGAATGGAGAATATGCAACATGCTTGTTCCAATGATCAGCTTGCATCCAAATTTTATAGGACATGCTGTGCTACCCAAGGGAGCGCCAATCAATCCAATTGTAAACAATGATCTAAGATATCCTGATGGGTTTAGCGATAACTATAGACCACGATTACCTGACTATTTAGTAAGAAGGGAGAGCTACAAAAATAATTCTTTCAAGGGATTGTCTGCACCCCTTCAAGGTAAAAAATATGTCTCTGATTGGTCTAAATCCCTCGATTGCAATCAAAAACTCATATCAATTACCATACGTGATTACGGTTTTGATCCTTCTAGAAATTGTAATATCGGAGAATGGCTTAAGTTTGCTGATTGGCTGGAGACGAAACACTACAAACCTGTCTTTGTTCCTGATGCAGGTTCTGCTTGGGGGCTAGATAATCGTCTTAAACATCATTTAATCTTTAGAGAGGCTTGTTGGAATGTTCCCTTAAGAATGGCCTTAAATGAGGAGTGTGCTTTAAATTATTTTTACTCTAACGGTTGTGCGTTCATTGCTATCTTTAATAAAAATGTTCCCAGCATTGTTATGATGCCTGCTTTAGTAGATAGCATTGTGAGCAGTGAACCAAACATCATTCATGATCCTGAGATTGATCCTCGGAGGCTTGCTTTTGCTCAACAGAACCAATGGTGGAGCACAGAGACAGATACTTTTGAAAACCTTAAAAAAGATTTTCTAGAATATGAGCTTCAGCATCTTTAGTGCTAAATCTTGCTTTTGAATCCTACAAAATCACATTAATCAAAATAAGATATGGCTATTAAATAAATGTTTAATTTAGACTACTAATGAAAAACCAAGCAGTATTTATAGACAGAGATGGAGTATTAAATGAGGATTTTGGCTATACGTCCCAATTAAGTGACTTAAAGATTCTTGAAGGTGTTGTGGAGGGTCTCCAAGCAATATTAGCTTTAGATTTCAAAGTTATTATCATCACAAATCAATCAGGCATTGCGCGTGGACTTTACTCTATTAAAGACTTACATGTTTTTATGAATGAAATGATAAATATTTTCTTAAAAAATCAGATTGATATTACTGATTATTTCTTCTGCCCTCACTATCCCGAAGGAATGGTTCAAGAATATGCAATAAAATGCTCGTGCAGGAAACCTGAAGCTGGGATGCTTTTTGCAGCAGAGAAGAAACATAACTTAGATCTTTCTAAATCCATTTTAATCGGCGATAAAGAAACAGATATATTAGCAGGTCAAAATGCTAATCTATTTTCCAATATTTTGATTAGCAGCGAAGAAAGAAATGATCAATCTAATGCTACTCATATAGTTAAGAATCTGATCGATGCTGCCGAAATAATAAAGGCATACAACTCATAACTACTAATCTCAGAAAATTAAATTGCACACCAAATTATATAAAGTTCTAACAAACGATGAGTGGGAAGCAGCATCTCAAAGCGGGCAAATTATCACGCAATTAGATCGTGAAGATGGCTTCATTCATCTTTCATCAGCCGGCCAATTAAATATGACTTTATCTCTTTATTTTTCCCAGGAAGAAAGTGTTGTTTTGTTAGAACTTAATGAGCAGGAAATTGAAGCCAGTCTTACTTATGAATACTCAGCAAAAAGAGGTGGAGAATTTGCTCATTTCTACGGTGAGCTAAGCATAAAGAAAATATCACAATTGTGGTATTTGAATCGCAATGCTTTTAGTCTTCCAAGTGAAGTTATGCTAAAAGCAGAGCAAGTTTAAAAAACTAACTATCAGAGAGTTTTTTCAATAAAGGAAATAAGCTTAACCAAACTTCTTGCTCTACTAGTTGATGTCCATCTTGATTTGGATGAATCCCATCTGATTGCATGAGACCTCTTTCAGTCATATCTTTGATTGATCCATTTATAAGAACAAGATTATATTCAGACGCCAGATCCACAAATATCTTTTTAAAACTAGTGGTATACCTTTCTCCATAATTGGGAGGAAGTTCAACACCAATCAACACAGTGATTCCACCTGCTGCATGAATCATATCAACCATTTCTTTAAGGTTTTTTCTCACTACTTTTTTTAGAGACATGCCCCGCAGGCCATCATTGCCTCCCAGCTCCAGAATAACAATCTTAGGTTTATGCTTGCTTAACAGCCTTGGCAAGCGATAGAGGCCGCCAGAGGTTGTATCACCACTAATGCCAGCGTTAACTACTTGAAAATTTAGACCATTGTTTGTGATGCTTTTTTCTAATAATGAAGGCCAGGAGTTTTCTATCTGCACTCCATACCCAGCACTTAAACTGTCACCTAAAACTACAATAGTATTAGTAGTGGAGTCAATCTTGTTTGAAGAATTTACTGGTATTATAAGTGTCAGTAAAATAGCTAAAATCACCAAAAGGCAAACATTGAAAGATTTAATTTTAGAAGTTAAAAACATTACAAAAGAAGTTAACAGCCCAGAGGGGGTTTTGACAATAGTCAGGGATGTTAATTTATCTATAGAGCCTGGAGAGTTAGTGTCTCTCGTTGGGCCATCCGGGTCTGGTAAAACGACATTGCTCGCAATAATGGCAGGCCTTGATTTACCAAGCGCAGGATCTATCACTCTTTTGGGGTCAGAAATTACCTTGCTTGATGAGGATCAGAGAGCTCAAATTAGAGGCCGGGATGTTGGATTCGTATTTCAGTCTTTTCATTTAATGCCGAAGCTATCAGCGTTAGACAATGTCATGTTGCCGCTAGAAATCTCTGGAATAGATGAGGCTCAATCTAAGGCAAAAGAAGCTCTTATAAGTGTTGGTTTAGAAAAAAGAGCAAAGCATTTTCCAACCCAGTTGAGTGGGGGAGAGAAGCAGCGAGTAGCCATAGCCAGGGCAATGGTGAACAAGCCAAAAATTTTATTTGCAGATGAGCCAACCGGAAACCTTGATACAAAAAGCTCAAGCGCAATCACTGACCTCTTATTTTCTGTGAATGAGTTGATGCAAACCACCCTGGTCTTAGTTACACATGACTTAGCTTTGGCTGAAAAATGCACGAAAATTTATGAATTATCAGAAGGTGAGCTTTTATGATCAGAGGCCTTCTCTATGGCATAAAAAAATTCTGGTCCGAAATTACTAGCGGTGACCTACTAATATTGTCACTTGCGATTGCTATGAGTGTTACTGCTATTTCCAGTGTCGGTTTTTTGGGCGACAGGTTGCAGTCCTCTATGAAGCAACAAGCCTCAAGTATTCTGGGAGCCGATCTAACTCTTCGCTCAGCTTCAGAGCTCGGATCAGACTATCTGGAGCTAGCAAAAAACAATAAGTTGAAGACTGCAGAAACAGTATCTTTTTTGAGCATGGCTATTGCGAATGAAGATAATTTATTGAGCTCCATCAAAGCAACTACTGCATCTTATCCCTTGAAGGGCACTCTAGGCATCTCATTGGTTGATGGTGGGGCTCTAAATCATCAGGGAGCACCTAAAAGAGGCTCTTTGTGGGTAGAGTCGAAAATATTAGAATCTTTGGAGTTAAAACAAAACAGCGAGTTAATTATTGGTAATAAGACTTTTGTTGTGGGAGGTGTAATACAAGAATATCCAGACCGTAACTCAGGATTCTTTGGATTTTATCCAACAATTATTGTAAATATTAATGATTTAGAAGAGATGGGA
>ENA-ORXF01002176-ORXF01002176.1-marine-metagenome-genome-assembly--contig:-NODE-2176-length-11940-cov-4.631543_pt1 | contig 11940 bp, 11 predicted proteins | sample MGYA00237864_ERZ511476 | MGnify/ENA primary metagenome ERZ511476 (study PRJEB26306, sample SAMN06343908) | marine metagenome | isolation source: coastal waters | place: Atlantic Ocean: West Antarctic... | reverse complement strand
ATGGTCAAAACGTAAATCTAACTCAACCGCATTTGATTGCAACTGATTCAAATGAAGCTTCATTCCTGAGTAGTGGACAATCAAGTACAATTACTGCAACAATGACCGCAAATAAAACAGCAACAGCTGACGGTTTAGCTCAGGCGACGTCACCTATTATTGATTTACAACGTGCAACAATGCTTACAATAAGCAACTCAATCGATAGAAGTGATACGTCATCAACAGTCGGACACATTGTTCCGCTTACCTTTGTAGCTGAAACAGATGCGTCAGAAGGTGGTGCGCTTGCTAAACATATTACAACACCTGTAAATCTTGCAAGTGGTGCAACTGGTATCAAAATAATATTTGCTGGACACAGATCATCTAGTAGTTATTTTGATGTTTATTTTAGAACAACGACTGCTGGTACTGATACTGATATTCGTAACACAGCATATACTTTAGCAACTGTCGATGCACAACAGCCTGCTGATAAACGAGACAATGAGTTTCATCAATATCAATATACGATTGGTGGAAGCTTTGCATCTACCTTACAAGAATTTGACAAGTATCAGATTAAGATTGTAATGGAATCTACTTCGTCTTCAAATATTCCAAGGATCAGAGATCTTAGAACGATTGCTCTGAACTAATGCAAAAAGTAGATGGTCATAGCGATTTAGTTCGTGATCCAGAGAATGGCGCGATTTTGAATATAAATAGAACTACATTATTGAAAGCACGGGCTGCAAGGATCCGAAGCTTTGAAAGAGAACAAGAGTTTGTTGAACTAAAAGATGAAGTAAGTGAAATAAAAACAATGCTGAAACAACTATTAGAGAAGAGTTAACATGGCTAAGAGTTATATTACACTAGATACACGAATTGATTCATTTAAAGATGAATTTAACAACCTTGTAAATAAGGTTGGTGACATAGCTGTTATGTCAACATCAGGTACCGACAGTGACGTTGTGGGTGGTATTAATAACCTAGACTCAGATGTTGGTGTAAGAGCCAACCTTACTACAGCTGCAGATCAAAACTTAGTTGTTGCGATTAATGAACATGATGCTGAGCTAGGCACAATAACAGCTGGTGCAATGGGAACAACTGCTTCAACAGTTAGTACTGCAGTACTAGAACTTGATACTGAAGCAGACTCTGATAGAACAAACTTAGCAGCTAATGTTAAGAAACTTATGTTAGACGATGGTGTCTCAAAAGAGATTACATCAACTGCTAATAACTCAACTAACGAATCAACATTTCTTACATTTGTTGACGGAGCCACTGGCGCTCAAGGAATAGAAACAGATACTGGATTAACATACAATCCAAGTTCTGGATTAATAACAGCTACATCATTAGCAGCTGCTACACTCGATATATCTGGTAACGTAGACATTGACGGTACTTCAAACCTAGATGCAGTCGATATTGATGGAGCAGTGCAAGTTGATGCAACGGTCACAGTCGGTGTTGATGATACAGGATATGACGTAAAGTTCTTTGGTGATGCTGCCTCTGCATTTATGCAATGGGACGCAAGTGCTGATGATCTAATACTCGGCGGTGCAGCCGGACTTATTGTTCCAGACGGACAATTAACTTTAGGTAGTACTGCACTTACTTCAACAGCAACAGAACTAAATTTACTAGACAATGTTTCTGGTTTAGTTCAAGCAGACTTTACAAAACTCGCAGCTGTTAATTCTACTGCTGCTGAAATAAATTTATTAAACAGCGTATCAGGACTAGTGCAAGCTGACTTTACTAAATTAGCTGCAGTTAATTCTACTGCTGCTGAACTAAATATCTTAGACGGTTCTGCAACAAGTGCTACATCAACAACTATAGTTGATGCAGATAGAGTTATAGTTAATGATAACGGTACTATGGTACAAGTTGCAGTCACAGATTTAGCAGCATACTTTGATGATGAAATAACAGCAATGCCAAACTTAGTTACAACCGGAGCCTTAAACTCTGGTAGTATTACATCTGGCTTTGGTGCAATTGATATAGGATCAAGTACAATTACAACGACCGGCATTATAACTGGCGGTGGACTCACAGTAGGTAGTGCTGCACTTTTAGAAGCAGAATTAGAAATATTAGATGGCGCTAACGTAACAACCGCCGAATTAAATATAATGGATGGTGGTACTAGTGGTTCTTCTATCACAGTAGTTGATGCTGACAGATTCGTAATGAACGATGGCGGTGTAATGAAACAAGTTAATGCCTCATTCTTAAAAACTTATTTTGGTACAGTTACTGGCGGCACAGCAATCACTACATTAGATATCGACGGAGCAACTGATATCAATGCAGCAATCGTTGATGCTGATTTATTCATAGTGGATGACGGAGCTGGCGGTACAAACAGAAAAACAACAGCGTCAAGATTATTAACATATACAAATGCCGGTTTGTCAACGCGGGCTGCTCAAACAAACATAACAAGTCTTGGCACATTATCTGCATTACAGGTTGATAATGTTAATATTAACGGAAATACCATTTCATCTACTGCAGGTACAGATCTTAATATTACGCCTTTATCTGGTCAACAAATTGTTCTTGACGGTACAATTGCTGTAGATGCTGGAGTTATAACAGGTGCAACCAGTATTACATCAACAGCGTTTGTTGGTACATTAACTGGTAATATAACTGGTACAGCTCCTGTAGCAACTAAAGCAACACTTGTTGCAACAAATTCAACAAATGCGTCACATTTTTTAACATTCACAGATACAGCAACTGGCGATGAGAATATCAGAACCGATACCGGTTTAACATATAACCCATCTACTAACACAATAACAGCATCGACATTTGATGGAGCTGTTACTGGTGGTATTACTGGTAATGCTGCAACAGCAACAACACTCGCTACTACAAGAGCAATTAGTATAACAGGTGACGTAACAGCATCTGGTGTAAACTTCAATGGTTCGGCTGCAATAGCACTCAATACATCGATTGCAAATAATGCAGTTGTAACAGCAACTATTAATGCTGATGCAGTTACAGCCGCTAAGATAGCAGATAACGCTATCAACTCTGAGCATTATACAGACGGTTCAATAGACCGAGCTCATCTTGCTGCTGATATAGTTGATGGAACAAAAATAGCAGACGACGTAATTAACTCAGAACATTATGTAAATGCATCAGTCGATTTTGCGCACATACAGAACGTTACTGGTAACTCAATTCTTGTTCGAAACGCATCATCTTCTGGTGTAATAAGTTCAGTAGCAGTTGCAGATACTAAGATTTTAATAGGCGATGGTACAGGATTCGGTGCATTTGCTTTATCTGGTGATATAACAATGACTAATGCAGGTGTGACAAATATAGGTGCAGATAAAGTTGGATCACCTGAACTTAACACTCTTAGAACATTTACATTAAAAGATTCAGCGGGTACCACATTATTTACAATGTTCGGAGCCGGCGCTTAAGGATACCTCATGGCTGTAAAAATCCCCTTAAAACTTGTAATAAATTCTGCTAGTAGTAATGTATCATTTCAGGTATGTACTCAAGCTGAAGTTATACAGATATCAACTGAAATGATTCGTCAGTATGGCGCTAACCCTTCTGCAACTATATCAGTTGGTTCAGGTAATATGGGAGCTATTACTGATACTCGGCTTGAAGTCGGTGCTGTTGGAAATGATGCAACTAATTTCGATACACAGGGTGAAACTGCAAATGTATCTACTGAAACCGTAAGTTATAATAAACTTGTCGGAGCATTTCATGGAGTTAGCGCTCCTAGTTTTAGTCGTGGTACAGAAATATCAAATTCAACCAATACAGCATTTAGTTTTCCATGTTATATAGATGACGCGACAGGCGATGCACAGTCAATAAGACAGTTTAATTTAGATGATATGCTAGATACGTTCTGGCATCCAGCAGCAACTCGTATGGTTGGAGCTATTACATCCGGCGCGGATTCAGCAGGTACATATACTATGAGCAGTGCAACTTCTTTATCTAATCACACTAGAGTATCTGCTACTCCAATTTTTACTGATACCCGTGCAACTGCATCTGATTATACTGCAGCCGGTGTACCAGAAGCAGCAGATCAACAAGATGTTGTACTTAACTATTATTTGTATAGAAGAAATTCTACAAGCGCAGCTGCAATGCCATATCTTGTAGGATTTGCAAAGGGTGTAACAACTCCACAATTAATACCGCATGCTACTCTTAGTTCTCAGTTGAAAGCGATTGCAAGATACGGTGCTATTAATGAATCAAGTTATAGAATACAATATGCATTTGCAGCTTCAACTAGTGGTTTTACTACAAGAGCAACTGCCATAGATACAAAACTAAACAGTTCTGCATATCTTACACGACAAGTAGGCGATGATTATCGTTCTCAAGAAGTACCAGCTGGTTCAGCAGCTACTATAAGTACATACAACTTTGGTATTAAAATAAGCTAATGGAAGAAAATATATTATGTCTCAAGTATTTACAAATAAAATAAAATCTGCTCGATTTATAAATCCCCCTGAAAATAGTGTTATAGAATTATTGTACGGTGAGGCAAATGAATTAACTGCTTTTCACTTAGAAGTAAACTATTCAAACCAAGAATTTTTAGATTTTATTGAAGAATGGCCTCTTGAAAAAATAGAGAAAGCAGCACGTGAAGCTGCTAAAGAAAGAGCTAAGCTAAAAGAAGATTATGATAAACAAATTATAGAAAATTATTTACAAAATGCAAAAACCACAGATATAGGATGTAAAGACATTTTTAATTATATTAATGAAAATAATAAAGATAGAACAGCTGTTTTTGATCTTAAGCTTTCTGTATTAGAACACAGTATGGATTTAAAAGATAAAAAGCTTAAGCTAAGAATAAGAAAAGCTAAGACTATCCTTGATCTATTACAAATATATAATGAAACCGTAAAATAAGTGTGTACATTTTAGTAAAGATATGATATAGTATTATAATGAATATAATATGTGTAAAGTTCGGACCTAAGTACGGTGCCGAGTTTGTAAATAAAATATATAAAGATTTAAACCAACCAACAGACTTCTATTGCTATACTGATGATGCAGCAGGCTTACATAAAGGAGTAAATGTTATTCCTGATATGGGTCGGCCGACACTCAAAAAATGGTGGAATAAGTTACGGCTTTTTGATAAGAACTTTCCATTATCTGGCGGAACCTTGTTTCTGGATCTTGACGTACAAGTACACGATCCTAAAAGAATATTTCAAATCCCAACCGAAAATCTAACTTTTATAAACTGCCATTGGAAACAAGGCGAGTTATACAATAGATTATCTAACTATGATGTGAAGATGAATTCATCTATGATTGCATGGAATGCTGATGATCCTGAAATACATAAGATATGGGATCATTTTAATACAGGTTTGCGTGACTACTATCTTAGAAAATATGTTGGCATTGATAGATTTATTGTACATGAAGACATTGTGTATGATACTTTTCCTAATACATGGATACAATCAAAGAAACATCATCCTGATATTAATTATCAACCGATAGTCACTACATTTGAGGAGCTAGAGATTGAACTCAAAGATCTTATATAAAGCTCTTAAGCTAGTCGAAGAAGTGTATGATGAGTCAATGTATGGTGTAGATGATCTATATCGTATTAAAGATATTGTACATAGTGTAGACAAAAATCATTGGGAAAGTAAGAAGTGGTTAGCAGATAAACTCTTTGAATTATATGGTTATAATGAAGGTAAGTTCTATGTTGCTGGTGGATGGTATGGTATGATGGCATATCAGCTGAGACAAAAATGGCCAGGTGAAGAAATGAATATCGTATCTGCAGACTGTGATCCAATGTGTGAAGAATATGCCTGGAAACTTTTTGATGGTTATGATATATCTTTTAAAACAAGTGACGTCAATGATGAAGAAGACTTCTCCGGATATAGTGCTATCATTAATACAAGCTGTGAGCATATGGAACAAGAAGATCTTATTTCTATTATAGAAAAGAAACCTGAACAAACATGGGTTGCGTTTCAAACAAACAATTATGTAGATTTACATTCTCATATTAACTGTTGGCCAACAGCTCAGCTTTTTGCAGAAAGCCTAGGCCTTAAATATACTGCATATGTTGATACACTTGAACTCAAAGACTTTAATAGATTCATGGTAATCGGTAGATGAATATTATCTTTAGTATCTTTATTGATATACCAGAAGATAAGTTAGATAATCCTGGATGGTATGAGAACGGCGTACAAGTAAAGACTGACAAGAGTCTTAATACAAAGAATGCATTATACAATAATCGTGTTGAGCTTGAAAGACGTCAACGTGAATATACTGAATCAATTCATAACCCAGAGGGTGGTGAAACAGTAGAATATCGTTTACTTGGTAATGATAAGCAATACAAAGACTTCTGTAAATATATGAAAAAGTATTCTATGATATCTGAATATGATATCATTAACTTCTATAAACATTGGGCTATGAGAAAATTTGCACAGGATTATGACAATGTATGTTATCTTGATTTTGATGTAGTACCAAATACAGATGAGAATGTATTTAAAATATTTGATAACTCAAACTTCGGTGTAGCACATTCAAATGATCTTGCTGCATGGGGTAAGAATATATCTGCCACAAAGTATAATACATGCATTCGTAATCCGTCATCTAAGTATTGGAATACATATGCGATGCTACTTGAAGATGGTATGGAACCAGACAACGACGTGTTTAATACAGGCATTATGGTAGCAGGATATATTGTAATACAAAAGCTAGGTTACTTTCATGAGTTTGAAAAGACACTAGACTTAATGACATATCTCAAAGAAGAAGAAGATTCTATACATCCACCTAACATTCAACGGATATTTAACTATGATAATGAAACCGTATTCTCATATCTTGTAAAGAAAAGAAATATAGGTATTGATTGGTTACCAAAGGAATGGCATTACATTGTAGATCAACCTAATAAAGAAATGGTAGATACAAAAGCAAAACTATACCACGTCATAAATAAGAAAGTGGAGTGGGTACTATGAGAGTATATTGTGTAAGAATCGGTGAAAAGTATGGTCAAGAATACGAAGACTATATGAATGAGAAGCTATCTGACTATGAAGTCATATGGATAAAAGAACCTATTAAACCTAACGTGCCATTGCAATGGAATAAAATGGTTGCGATGAACGATCTTAGTAACGATCCGGTTCTTGTATTAGATATTGATAAGCTTTTTATTAATGATTATAAAAAAGCACTTGAATATCCTATTAAACATGGAGAATTCCTTGCTGCACCATACTGGTGGAGCAATGTCGGACCTGCTCCAATGAGCGGTGGATTCTATAAGTTCTATCCACGTGAGTGTAAATACATTTATAATAACTATATAAATAACATAGATCATTATACAAACTATTATATAAAGAATGGATTTACAACCGGACCTGTGAATGGTGAGTTTTTATATGTGCATGATATGGTACAACAGGAATTGAAACTTATAACATTGCCAAATGAATGGGTGACACGATGGACTTCTGAAGAGTTTGATGAGTCTGGTGAACATCGGTCTAATCTTGAAGATAGATATAAGAAGGCAACTGATAATGAATACCTTTATAAGGATGAGTTTCATCCGGATATTAAGATTGTTCATTTTACAAATAGTTTAAACAAGCCGCATGAGTGGAAAAAATACAATGAGTATTTACGATCTAAGTAAAAAACCTATTGCATGGATAGACATATCTACTTATTGTAATGCAGGTTGTCCACAATGTCATAGAACAGATCCGAATGGATTAGGTAAAATAGGTTGGCTTCCGCTCATTCAATGGAGCCTTGAAACATTTAAAAAAGCCTGGACTATTGAAAATCTTAATGCAATATCTCAATTTGAAATTTGTGGTACATGGGGCGATCCTCTTATGTGCAAAGACATTTACAAGATATGTGAATACATTATAAAAGAAAGTGATGTGTCCATATTAATGAATACAAATGGCGGTATGAGAGACGATGATTTTTGGTGGGAACTAGGTCTTCTTGGTGATAAAAATCGTATGCAGATTATATTTGATGTTGAAGGTATTAATCAAGAGATGCATTCACATTACAGACGCAAAGTAAACTTTGAAAAGTTAAAACAGAATATACAAAGTTTTACTGCAGCTGGTGGTAATGCTCTGGCTCATGTAATTGTATTTAAACACAATGAAGATTATATTGAACAGATTCTAGATATGTGTTATAATGAATTAGATATGACTCATCATGTTGTACAGCTATCAAATCGATTTGGTGAAAGCGGCAAAGAAGAATATATTGATGAGAAAGGCAATCCATTTATATTAGAAGAATCATCTTTGCCAGTCGGTGATCCAAGGTTTGAGTTACCAGCACCGCATCGAGATCATAAGTGGTGGAAAGAAAAAGGCCATGCATTAGTATTGCCACATTTAGATACAGAAAGAAATATGTAATGGCATGCATTGAATGTATATGGGCTAAAGATAATAAGTTTCTTGTAAATCCTGATGGCCAGGTATGGCCATGTTGTTACCTAAGTAATCAAGGATTTAAGTTTAAAGAAAAGGGTCAGTGGAATGACCCAGACATTATTGCCCGAGGCGTAAACGATATTGTGAATCCTATTATGCAGAAGTACTGGGAATGGGAAGATGAACTAAATATTAATAATCATTCACTTGCAGAGATTCTTAATCATGAATGGTTTGCTAAAACACTTCCAGATTCATGGGAAGGCGATAATCCTCATAGAATATGTGTAATGATGTGCGATAAAGATGGATAACTTATACGTAAAAAGATCTAACGTATAAGTTTTTTTTAGAATCCTTTTGTTATAAATAACACCAAATACAACTTTAGGATTACATATGTCTACCTATGAAGATTTAGAATTTGATCAAGGTGCTGATGTTGCTATAGCTTTAGAAACAGTTGACACATCAGGGGCTGTAAAAGATTTAACCAATCATACCATTACTGCTAAAATGAAACGTACTTATAAGAGTACTGATGCATCAGATATACAGGCATTTAATTGCGTTGTCGTGCCACCTTCAACAGCAGGTGACATTACACTTTCCTTAACGAATGCTCAAACCGGTGCGTTACGTGCTGGCCGCTGGGTATATGATGTGGAAATGTCTTTCGTTGATAGTGATAGTAATACTATCAGAGAAAGAATATTACAAGGCCAAATTACTGTTAACCCACAAGTAACAGATTAATAAACCGTTAGGAGAGATCATTGGTAAATACTATAATAAAAAAAATAACGGTTGGCGTTCCAATACGCGGAGTTACTTCAGGTGCATTTTCAATAACCAATCTAGGTGGTGTCGATGTTACAGGTGTAGGCGAAGGAGATATGCTAGTATACGATGCTAGTCAATCAAAATTTATTGCAGATTCAGATTCATATTTAAAAACGACTGACAGTGCTGAAGTTAAAGCAATGTTCAGCGCTGGCGGAGATTTAACATATAATTCATCTTCTGGTCAATTTACTATTGATGTTGAAGCAGTATATACAAAAACTAATTTTGATTCAGACTTAGATGCTGCAACAGCTGCCGGATCAATTGCATTTAATGATGGTACTGCAAGTCTTCCTTCTATCGCAAATACCGGAGATACTAATACTGGTTTTCACTTCCCGGCTGCAGATAAAATAGGATTTACTGTTGGCGGTGCATCACAATTTACTGTATCAGACGGAGTTATTTCTCCTGTTACAGATAATGATGTTGATCTTGGTACATCTTCACTAGAATTTAAAGATTTATATTTAGATGGTACTGCTCACATAGACACACTCGATGTAGATGCTAATGCTACAGTAGCTGGTACATTAGATGTAACCGGAGTTGCGACTGCTACTACCTTTGAACCAGATGGTGATACTGCTGCAGGTGATAATGCTGCAATAGGTTTTACTTCTGCTGAAGGTTTAATTCTGACAGGTCAAGGTTCAACAAATGATGTCACTATTAAGAACGATGCTGATGCTGCTGTAATACAAATACCAACCGGCACAACTGGTGTAACAATGACTGGCACATTAGGTGTTACAGGCAAAATCACAGCAGACGCTGGTGTAGACATTGATAACTTTAACATTGATGGTACTACAATTGCTCTAAGTTCTGGCGACATGACACTAGATGCAGCCGGAGATATTATTCTTGATGCAGATGGCGGAGATGTATTCTTCAAAGATGCCGGCACTATATTTGGTAGTGCAACAAATGCATCTGGCAATCTTATAATTAAATCAGGTACAACAACAGCATTAACTTTTAGTGGTGCCAATGTAACAGCTGCAGGTGCAGCTACATTTAATAGTACAATCACAACAACAGCATTAATATCTGGTGGTTCATTAGACATAGACAATGTGCTTATCGATGGTGCAACTATCGGCCATACAGACGATACAGATTTAATAACACTTGCAAATGGTTTAGTAACTGTTGCAGGTGAAATATCAGTTACAACATTAGATATCGGTGGTACAAACGTAGCAGCAACTGCTACTGAATTAAATGTTATGGATGGTGGTACGAGTGCTTCATCTACAACTGTTGCCGATGGCGATAGAGTAGTACTGAATGATGCTGGTACTATGAAGCAAGTAGCGGTCACTGACTTAGCTGCTTACTTCGATGATGAAATTACTCAGATGGATAACTTAGTAGCTGTTGGTAATCTAAATGACGGTAATATTACTTCAGGCTTTGGTAGCATTGATATTGGATCTAGCACAATTGCTTCAGGTGCAATTACTTCGGCAGGCGTAGTAACTGCAACAGGATTTACAATTGGTAATGCTGTTATAACAGAAGCAGAACTAGAAATTTTAGACGGACTTGCCACAACAACTGCTGAACTAGCAGTCATTGACGGTGGTACATCAGCTTCATCAGTAACTGTAATTGATGCAGACAGAGTTGTAATGAACGATGATGGCACCATGAAACAGGTTGCTGTGACAGATCTTGCTGCATACCTTGATGATGAAATTACGGCAATGCCAAATCTTGTTACGACTGCAGCAACAACTGTAGGAACATTAAACTCTGGTGCAATATCATCTGGCTTTGGTAATATAGACATTGGATCTAGTACAATCGCTTCAGGCGCTATTACTTCGGCTGGAGTTATAACTTCTAATGCAGGTGTTGTTGTAGATAATATAACGATTGACGGCACTGAGATAGACTTATCATCTGGAGATCTAACTATAGATGTTGCAGGTGATATTACACTTGATGCTGGTGGCAATGATGTGATCTTTAATTCAGCTGGCACTGAGCACGGTCGCATTATAATGGATGAGGTACATTTTAAGATAAAATCTACAGCATCAGATGCTGATGTATTTATTCAAGGTAATGACGGCGGAACAGGTATTACTGCGGTAAGATTTGATATGTCAAGTGCAGGTGCAGCTACATTTAATAGTACTGTTACGACTCCAGGACTAATCATTGGTTCAACTGCAGTTACTGCAACTCCAGCTGAAATTAATTTAATAGACGGCGGTGCAACTGTAGGAACTACAGCAATAGCAGATGGCGATGGACTTATTATAAACGACGGTGGTACAATGCGTGTATCTACTGTTCAAACACTTGCTGCTTATCTTGACGATGAAATTACAGCGATGCCAAATCTTGTATCAACCGGAGTATTAAACTCTGGTAGTATTACATCTGGCTTTGGTACTATCGATACTGGTTCATCAAATATTACAACTACAGGTATTGTTGCAGCTGGCAGACTACAAGCCGATAATATACGAATTGATGGCAATGCTATTACTTCAACATCTGGTACTGATCTTACAATTACTCCGGTTGCTGGACAACA
>ENA-ORXF01002175-ORXF01002175.1-marine-metagenome-genome-assembly--contig:-NODE-2175-length-11943-cov-12.341648_pt1 | contig 11943 bp, 10 predicted proteins | sample MGYA00237864_ERZ511476 | MGnify/ENA primary metagenome ERZ511476 (study PRJEB26306, sample SAMN06343908) | marine metagenome | isolation source: coastal waters | place: Atlantic Ocean: West Antarctic... | reverse complement strand
TGTTTTAGACACCCAATGCAAAGTCCCTTTAACCTTTCTTTGACTTTCTTCTGAACCGCTTCCGCTTTTGCTTTTAGGATCGTAAGTACATTGTATCTCTTTTATGCTTTGGTCCTCGTTATATATAATTTTATTGGCTAAAATTATATACGCTCCCTTCAGGCGCACTTCTTTGCCAATTGTGAGTCTGAAAAAATTTTTACTGCCCTCTTTTTTAAAATCTTCTTTTTCAATTAAGATTTCTTTACCGAACAGCACCTCTCTTTGGCCTGAATCTGGGTCTTCAGGATTGTTTTCTGTGTTTATAACCTCTTCCTTACATTCTGGATAATTAGTAATAACGACTTTAACAGGATCTGAAACAACCATCACTCTTTGAGTTGTTTTGTTCAGTTCTTCCCTTGCGCAGTATTCTAAAAGCGAAGCCTCTATGATGTTCTCTCGCTTAGCAACCCCGGCAGCCTCAACAAAAGCTACAAGCGCTTCTGCAGGGTATCCTCGTCTTCTTAACCCCGAAACTGTTGGCATTCTTGGGTCATCCCATCCAGAAACATGACCGCCCTCAACTAAATACATTAATTTTCTTTTTGAGGTGATTGTGTGGCTTAAATTAAGCCTTGCAAACTCTCTTTGTTTTGGTGTTATTTTATTAGGGTCAACTATCTGTTTCAAAAACCAATTATAAAGCTCTCTGTGTGGCTTAAACTCTAGGGTACAAAGTGAATGAGATATTTGCTCTATATAGTCGGACTCTCCGTGCGCCCAATCATACATAGGGTAAATGACCCAGCTAGTCTTAGTTCTTGGGTGTTCCTTTTTTAAAACCCTATAAATAACCGGGTCTCTTAAAAGCATGTTGTTCGCGTTCATGCTGATTTTAGCTCGTAAAACGTGAGTGCCTTCGTCATGAAGTCCTGCCTTCATTTCTCTTAAAAGCTTAAGGTTTTCTTCTGGTTTTCGATCTCTAAAAGGGCTGTTTACTCCTACTTTAGTTGGTGTTCCTTTTTGATCGGCAATCTGAGCTGAAGACTGAGAGTCAACATAAGCTTTGTTGTTTAAGATCAAAACTTCTGCCCACAAATAAAGTTGTTCAAAATAATCTGAAGCAAACCTCTCTTCTGACCATTTAAACCCTAGCCATGACACGTCTTTTTTTATAGCATCAATAAAAATCTGTTCTTCTTTTTCTGGATTTGTATCGTCAAATCTTAAAACAATAGGTGCGCTAAACTTCTTTGCTAAATTAAAGTTAATACACATTGCTTTAACGTGCCCTATATGAAGGAACCCGTTTGGCTCTGGCGGGAATCTAAACTTAATTTTAGCTTCTGGAAATCCATTTGAGACGTCATCGTCAATAATTTGTTCTAAAAAATGCTTCTTTTCGCTCAAAATAAATCTTTAATTTTAAAGAGTAAAGTTAAATAATTCCTGTCTGATATTCTTAGTTTCTTATATCTTTGTTTTAAAGTTATGATAGAAATTAAATTAAAAAACGTTCGCTGTTATTCCCATCATGGGTGTTTAAAAGAAGAAACGCTCATTGGAAGCGAGTATCTAGTTAACTTAAGTGTGAAAGCAAAACTCGGAAAAAGCCACCTCACAGATAATTTAGAAGACGCCGTAGATTATGTGTTTTTAAACGCAGTTATAAAAGAAGAAATGGCTGTTTCATGCAAGCTTTTAGAGACAGTTGTGAAAAAAATATGTGTCCGAGTTTTGTCTGAAGAAAAAAGAGTTTATGAAGTAACTGTTAAGGTTAGTAAACTAAGCCCACCTATAAATGGTGACGTCGAAAGTGTTTCTGTAAAAATAACGGAAAAAAGAGAAGAAAATTTTTAAAAAAATGTATTTTTGAGTCCGAAATGGCACTGTGGCCGAGTGGCTAGGCAGAGCTCTGCAAAAGCTTCTACAGCGGTTCGAATCCGCTCGGTGCCTCAAAGCCCCTCTTTTTAAGATGGGGCTTTTTATTGTTTATTGTTTTTTATATATTTACAAGTATGGATACGGAAATAAGCGATCTCTTACTAAAATACACCCTTTTTCCAATATTCGGATGGGGGTTTCTTTGGTTAATGGACCAACTTGAGCATTTGTTTATAGACACTTACTTTAAGTGGACTTTAAGAGTCGAGCGTCCCAAGCGTCCTTTTGTAGATTCAACTAAAGATTTGTTTAAGTCTGTTCTTGTTTTTGATTTAAAAAAAGCCCAAACACACTTAATAGATATTAGTAAATCAGGCTTTCTTAAGTTCGTTGTTGCTTATTTTTTAGGTATTTGTCTAGTAGAGCTTGGTGAATACAGTTGGCTTCAAATAGGGAGAAACTACTCGTAATAGGCTATAACAAGCCTTTAAAAATTAAAAACAGGCCACAAACTACAATAAAAGAGTTCACAACTATTTTTATGGTTTTGATAACGAAGTCTGTAAGTTTCTTTTTAAGCTGTTGAGCTAAATATATTTTTCCTAAGTCTATTGTAAAATAAGTGGTGATAATAACAAGAAAAAACAAATATATTCTTGATTCGTCCATCTCAAGTTGAGGACCAAAATACAGTATTATTCCAACCCAATAAAAAAGAACAACAACATTAATGATGTTTAAAAGAAAACCTTTAACTACCATTTTTAAAAGGTTTGGACTACTCTCTATTTGTGCCCCCTCTTTGTTTTCTGGACTGTTTTTTTCTTGTATAATTTTAATCAAGCTTACTCCCGCATAAGCAACCAACAAGACCCCTCCTAAAAAATACCACGAACCTGTATTTTCTTTAATAGAGTTTAAAAGGCTGTTAGTGCTATAAAAAGCTATTACAAAAAAAACAACGTCCGAAAGAACCACACCTATATCAACAAAAATTGCAGCTTTCACACCTTTGCTTATGCTGGTTTCTAACACAGTAAAAAAAACGGGACCTATGGTAAATGATAGTAAAATTCCTATTGGAATTGCTGGGAAAAAATCACTCATTACTATTTTTTTCTATTACTTGACCTCCTAAAAAAGAGGATTGTGTTAATGATTTCGGTGAACCATGGACGTTAACCACCCCTCCAAGCGATGCGGTTGCCTCAAAAACCTCAGCTCCAAAAGCACTACAAACACCCCCAGAAGACGTATTGGCATTAGTTTGGCTACTAATTAGGTTTGAGGCTGTTATCACACCTCCTGTTATGGCTTTTACTTCGTGAGAGCTTGTTTTTCCCGTTAGCTGTATAATTCCTCCTAAACTAGAAATGCTTCTAGCTTTTTTTACATTAAGTGTTGCGTTTATTTGCCCGCCGGTAGAGGTTTTAAAATAGACTATAGACTGGAATACCGTATCTTTTATAATTATTTTCGAACGCTGTTGGCTCTCTATTAAAAAAATTGGGGATTTATGTTCGATCTTAATAATCGTGCGTTCTCCATTAAATTTTTTTAATAACCCCATTTTTACTTTAATTGTCCCTGCCTTATTTACAACCACAACGTTTTGAGAGTTTTCTCCTGAAATAACCAAAAAATTTTTGTTAGATTTTTTTAAAACAACATTTATTCCATCATAAACCTTAAGTTCTTGAAACTCTCCTAAATCTCTTTTTAGTTCTGATTGACTAAAAGAAAACTGTAGCATAAATAAAAAAAAAAGAACCCTATACATTGTTTTTTGTTATAAAATTACAACTTTTCTATTAAGGCAAAATCTATTTGTTTTTTGTCTTCGTTTGTTCCAATTACCTTAACCAGGACCTCGTCTCCAAGCCTATATTCTTCTTTCGTGCTCCTTCCATATAACAAAAACTCTTTTTCATTAAAAACAAAATAGTCATTTGGAATATCTTTAATTCTTATAAAACCCTCGCATTTACTTTTTTTTGTTTCAACAAAAATTCCTCTTTCCATTATTCCTGAAATAGTTCCAACAAAGCTTTTGTTAATTTGTTTAGACATATATTTTACTTGCATATACTTTATTGAGGTTCTTTCTGCTTTTGTGGCAACCTCTTCTCTTTTAGAACAGTGTAAACAGTCCTCTTCAATGCTTGCGTACTCTTTCGAGGTGTTTAGTAAAATGTTTTCTAACATTCGATGCACTATCACATCTGGATACCTTCTAATGGGAGAGGTAAAGTGGGTGTATTTTTCAAAAGCTAAACCAAAATGACCTATGTTTTTAGAAGAATATTTTGCCTTACTCATGCTTCTAATAACAAGCGTATCTATCAAGTTTTGTTCTGGCGTATTGTTTGCTTGTTTTAAAAGGTTGTTTAATTGACTATGTATGTTGTTGGTTTGATTTAATTGTAGATTATAACCTAATTTTTTTACAACCCTTTCAAGGGTTGCTATTTTTTGGTCGTCGGGGAAGTCGTGAATTCTATAAATTCCTTTTGTTTTTTTGTTTTTATCAAAAACAGCCGCAACTTTTCTGTTTGCTAGTAACATAAATTCTTCTACTAATTTATTAGCGTCTAATGATTCTTTTAAAATAGTTTTAACAGGTTCTTTCTCTTTGTTTAAAACAAATTTTACTTCTTTTTTATTAAAAGAAATAGACCCTTGTTTATTTCTTTTTACTCTTAAATTGGTTGCAATATTGTTTAATATTTCTATTGAATCTGTTATTTTATTTTCCAATTTTTCTTCTTTTTTAGATAAAGAAATTTCTTTAGGAATAATATTTGACTTGTTTAATATCACATATTGAGCCTCTTCATATGTTAGTCTTTTGTTAGAGTTAATGACTGTCTTTCCAAACCACTCATTTATTAGATTATTATTGCTGTCAAAAGTAAAAACAGCAGAAAATGTAAATTTATCTTCATTTGGTCTTAAAGAACATAATTTGTTTGATAATGATTCCGGCAACATAGGAACAACTCTATCTACTAAATAAACAGATGTTGCTCTTTTAAAGGCTTCTTTATCTAATAAGGTGTTTTTTCTTAAAAAAAAAGAAACATCAGCTATATGAATTCCGATTTCTATTAAGTTATTTTCTTTTTTATTTACCGAAATAGCATCATCAAAATCTTTTGCATCTTCTGGATCAATCGTTATGGTTGTTATGTTTCTAAGATCCTTTCTTTTTTTTAATTCTTTATCAGATTGTAAAAACTCTAATTTTGTAGCTTCTTTATTTAAATCGTCTGAAAATTCATATGGCAATTCATATTCTTCTAAAATTGCGTGAATTTCATTCTCTACTATTCCTTTTTCACCAATAATTTTAATTATTCTCCCTTCTGGAAACTCGTTTTCCCAATTACTAAATTCTATTACAACAATCTCATTTATTTTGGCTTTTTCTTTATTACTAACTACAAAAGATAATTTGTCTTTTTGTGAAGAAACTTCTACATAAATTATACTGTCTTTTAAAACTACCGATCCTACAAAATTAGTTTTTCTTCGTTCAATTATTTTAATGATTTTAACCTCTCTATTAGAAATTATTTCACATTCGACTAAATCTCCATCGAAAGCTTTGTTTATATTTTTTTCAGAGATAAAAAAATCTTTTTCTACATTTTCTTGGACTAAAAAACCAGATCCTTTTTTTGTTTTATCTAAAACACCTTTAATTTTTTTACTTTTATTTAATAAGATATAGCTCCCGGGATTTATTATCTTTATTTTCTTTTCTTTTTCTAGAAAAAACAAACTTTTTTTAAGGTCATTTGAATTTACTTTCCTTTTTAATTTAAATAAAATTTGTTTGTAATTAAATTTTCTTTTTTGGTTATTTTTAAAAACTAAAAGAATTTCTTTATTCAATAGATCATCTTCTTTTTTGTACATTCTTTTTTTTTACTAAGTTACTTTTATTTGAAATAAAGTGAGATGAAAAAATTAATTAACAATCATAACATTATAAATAAAATTTTAAATAAATATTTTACTATTATAATGGTCTGTTAATAGCTTATACAAAATTTAAAATATAAATAAACAAACAAAATAATGAACACTTTATAAACAAAAATATTTTTATAAAAGACTAATAAACAACACAAAAAGAAATTAATAAACAAGATGTTAATTAAATATTTGTTAATTTAATTTATAAAATTAACTGTTAACAATTAAACATATTTTGTTTGTATTCTAATAACAAACATTAACAAAAGAACTTTATTTTTAAAAAAACCAATAAAACATCAAGTTATTATAATTAACCAACAACTTTTCAACCAGAAATTAACAACATGAAAATAGCAATAGGAAATGATCACGCAGGAACAAATTATAAAAACGAAATAGAAAAGTTTTTAATAAAGAAGAATATTAAGGTAGTAAATCATGGAACTAATAACAATGAAAGTGTAGATTACGCGGATCATATTCATCCAGTAGCGAATCAGGTTGAATCCAAAGAAGTGGATATGGGAATTATTATATGCGGCAGTGGAAATGGAGCTAACATGACGGCTAACAAACATCAAAAAATCAGATCTGCTTTATGTTGGAATAAAGAAATAGCAGAACTGTCAAGAACTCATAATGACGCAAATATTTTAAGCATCCCCTCTAGATTTGTGTCTTTAAAAGAGTCTTTAGAAATAGTAGAGGTTTTTTTAAAAACAGAGTTTGAAGGAGGAAGACATTTAAAAAGAATAAATAAAATTCCAAAATAATAAAAACAGAAAACGGAAAAAATGATTTGGAAACACAAAAAATGGGAAGAGTTAAATAAAAATGATCTCCACGAAATTCTTATACTTAGGTCGGAAGTTTTTGTTGTAGAACAAAATTGTGTTTATCAAGACATTGATAATAAAGACCCAAAAGCGATACATTTATTTGGCAAAATTAACAACAAAATAGTAGCCTATTCTAGAATTTTTAATGAGGGAGATTTTTATAAAGAAATTTCTTTTGGAAGAGCCTTAGTTCTTAAAAACCTACGAGGAAAAGGAATGGGAGACGAACTTGTTCAAAAAAGTATAGAAATAATAAAAGGAAACTGGCCGAATAAAAAAGTAAAAATTTCTGCGCAAGCACATTTAAAGAACTTTTATAAAAAACACGGTTTTACAGAAAAAGGAAAAGAATATTTAGAAGATGGGATTCCTCACGTTTCAATGGAATGTTTTAGTTAGCGCTTTTGTTAAAGAGGAGCAAATAACATCACTTTCACAAACAGAGTTTTTTGTATAAACGACAAACATTTTACCGTAAGAATTAACAAAAACAGAGTTTGGCAACAGCCTAAACTGCTCTTTAAGCCGCCTTTTTATTATATTTCTGTTTACCGCTAAAGGAATAAGTTTTTTTGGCACAGAAAAACCAACCTTAAGAGCGGGTTCAGAAGACTCAGACAAAAAGAAAATTTTAACAGGACCAGAAGAAAACGAACTACCCTTTTTGAACACACGAGTAATGTCCTCTTTGTTTTTTAAAATAGTGGATTTATTTAAAACAAACACCTTAAAAAGAAATAGAGTTGTTGGTTAGATCTACATCGGCCAACAACCCTGAAGGATCAATTAAAATAGAAGAAACAGGAGTTTTTGAAGATATTTTAAATCTATACAAAGGATTTGCCCAGCCCCAAACAGGACCAACAACAACATCGCTATCTAACCCGTCTTTTATTCCCCTCATTAAATCGAGAGGAATATAATAAAGTTGTTTTTCTCCATTTATAAAAGAAACCTCTATTTCCAAAGGCATAGGAATAAGCCCTATTCTTTTTAAAACAACCTCATTGTTGTTATAATCAACAGAGTAATCAATAGTGTTTACGGTTCGAGTCCAGTCGTTTAAATACCACTCTAACTCTAAGTCTGAAACCTTTTCTGCAACTCTTTTAAAATCGTTGGGAGTAGGGTGTTTAAACAGAAACTCGTTATAATATCTTTTTATGGTTTTATCTAAAGCTTCTTCTCCAATTAAATATCCTAACTGAGCTAAAAAAACAGCCCCTTTACTGTAAGCAGAAACACTATAAGCAACATTAAAACTGTATCTGTCCGAGTGAGTGGTTTGTGGCTGCTCCATTTTAGAGTTTGCTAAACGCCTGTAGCTTTGGTATGATCTTAAAAAAGGATTTTTTTTGTTTTTTTTTAAAACAACGTTTTCTGCCAGAGCATCAATATAGCTTGCAAACCCTTCATCCATCCACGGATGTTTAGCTTCATTATTGGCTAAAGCGTGTTGAAACCATGCGTGCCCCATTTCGTGAGCCGTCGTTCCAAACAAACTGCCGTAGTTTCCCCCTCCTGTAATTAAAGTACACATTGCATACTCCATTCCGCCATCTCCCCCTTGAATTATAGAGTATTGTTTCCAGGGATATGGCCCTATTTTATTATTAAAAAAAGTCATTAAATCCACGCTGTGTTGTTGAATTTTTTTCCAGTTTTCAAGATGTGTTTTGTATAAAAAATGAAGTTCAACATTGTTTGGCCCCTTTACAATATCGTGAATAAAATCAGGATCTGCAGCCCAAGCAAAGTCGTGTACACTAGGAGCGTAAAATAACCAGGTTAGTTTTTTTGAATCAGATCTTTTAAGGGTTTTTTTGGTGTTTTCGTAGCCATGCCCAATTTCTTGAGGATTTTGTAGATAGCCAGTTCCCCCTACAACATAACTTCTGTCGATTGACAAAGAAACTGTGTAATCACTCCAAACACCATGAAACTCTCTTCCAATATAAGGGTTTGGGTGCCACCCTTCAAAGTCATATTCAGCAAGTTTGGGGTACCACTGCGTCATAGATAAAGCAACACCATCGGCATTGTTTCTTCCTGAACGACGTATCTGTTTGGGAACCGTACCTTTAAAAGACAACTCTAGTTTGGTTTTTTTTCCTGGCAGTAAAGGTTTTTTAAGCCTTGCCAAAAGAATAGTTCCTTGTTCTGAAAACTCAATAGGATCACTATTTTGAGAAAGATTCATAACCCTTATACTCCCAAATTCATCTTTTTTTAGTAAACTAATACGGTCTTGAACCCTTCTGTCAGGATCGGCAATATTTAAAGAACGAACGTCCATTTGACTTCCTGGCCTAAAAGCATTAAAAAACAAATGATAATAAACTTTTGTTATAGTGTCTGGGGAGTTATTGGTATAGACGATTTCTTGAAACCCGTCGTATTCAAAAGTATCGACATTAATGTCTACTTCCATAAAATATTCAGCTTTTTGTTGCCAAGTTTCTTGTGACAAACAAACAAAAGAAACAAAAAGAAACAAAGACTGTGTAAGTAAAATTTTCATAAGAATAGTTTTAAGAAAACAAGTCGTTAAAAGCATAAGCCTTGTCTAAACGAACTCCTTTTTCTGTGTGTTTTAATGTTATAACCTCATTATAAGGGTCATGCTCCATAAAAAGATAGTAATTATTATCTACAGCCTCTTTTAAAAACCGCTCTTTTTCGCCCATAGACAACAAAGGCCTTGTGTCATAGCCCATAACATAAGAAACAGGAATGTGACCAACAGTTGGAATTAAGTCCGCGACAAAAACAAGCTCTTTTCCTTGATAAGAAATTTTAGGAATCATTTGTTTCTCGGTGTGACCATCAACAAACAAAACATCAAACCCTAAACTCTCTTGGTGCAAAAAGCCATTAAAATGGCTAGGCACAAACTTTAAACGCCCCGAAGACGAGAGGGGTAACAAGTTTTCTTCTAAAAAAGAAGCCTTTTCTCTAGCGTTTGGTTTTGTAGCCCAATTCCAGTGCTGCTTGTTACTCCAATAATGAGCATTTTTAAATAAAGGTTTTAAAAGGGTTTTGCTATTGTCCCAAACAACACCTCCGCCACAGTGGTCAAAGTGCAAATGAGTAAAAAAAACGTCTGTAATTTCGTCACAAGAAAACCCAGCACTATTTATAGAAGCTTTTAAATCAAAACCACCCCACTTATAATAAAACTTAAAAAACTTTTCAGACTGCTTATCCCCCATCCCTACATCTATTAGCACAAGCCGGTCAGAAGTTTCTATTAACAAACAACGAGAACCCATTTCTATCATATTGTTAGAGTCTGCAGGATTAGTTTTTTGCCACAAAACTTTAGGAACCACTCCAAACATGGCGCCGCCATCTAACTTAAAATTACCAGCCTCTATAGGGTGTATCTTCATATTTTAATGAAAGCTAATTTAAACAATTAGTTCTTCATAGTAAGCCTTAAAACAGAACAGGCAGAGCTTTCAGTAAACTTATCTCTCCCTATCCCTAACAAAACACTAATCCAGCTGTCTTTTTCTGGGGCTCCCAAAATTAATAAGTCATAATCTGAAGATAAAACAGAAATAGAGCCAAGAGGATCTTCGCTTTTAACAATTTTCAAATCGTTAGGAACGTTCAGCCCTGACAAAAGCTGAGCTGATTTAGTCTCCATTTTTTTTGCTGCATTTTCTGTAAAAGAAGGAGTTACAATATGCAAAAGAGTTAAAGATGCTCCATAAAAAAAACAAACCCTTTCTGCTACTGCAAGAAAATTTTTGTCTTTTCTTCCTGGACGAAGAGCAATCAAGACTTTGCCAATGTTTTTAATACCATTATCTTTAAATAGAGCAAAATTAGAATCGACATGAGTTAAAAGCCAGCCAATAGGATTCCGAATTAAAAGTCCACTGTGAGCCTTTCCGCTCCAACCCATAACTAACCAATCACAACTGATCTGACCACTTAATTGAGCAACGGTATTAGAAACCTCATGCGTCACCACAGACTCGAAATCTATATTTAAACCCTGCGACAAGGATAGTTTTTTAAGTCTTCTTGCGATAGAAACAACTTTTGGGGTGTCCTGCTTAAAGGCGTCTAAAAAAGTTTGATTAGGAACCTCAGTAATATTAACCACTTGAACAGAATCCCTAGGGTTAATTGCAGAGGCAATCTCTGTAAGCATTTCAGCAGAGTTCTCGTTGCCAAGCAGAGGAACCACCACCCCCGCTTTTGAAGCAAGCTTACCATCTAGGTTTTTAGAAAGCGTCTTCCCTTCTTTTTTTAATAGTTTACGATTTTTTTTATAGAACAAAAAAAGAGCAGGCCGGTGGCCGTAATTTCTTAAAACACCAGTCCTCGTTGCGTCTTTTCCAATGGTAAAATAGATAAAGGAGCCAATAGCAGAAATAGCAAGAATAGCTATAAAAGGCATCCAGCCAAGAAAAACAAGAAGAACAAAGCCGCTAAAAATCCCAAAAAGCTGAAGAAAAGGATATAACGGAGATTTGTAAGAAGGATTGTACCATTGGGCAGATGTTTCGCGCAAAATAATAACACAAAAATTAACTGAAATAAACATCATAACCTTAAAAGCACTGGCAAGTTTAGCAATCTTAACAACATCTAAAAAAACAATCACAAGAGCCATTGCCAAACAGGTCATTATAATTGAGGCAACAGGCGTTAAATATTTCGAATGGAGCTTTTCTAAAAACGGAGGAAGCAGCCTGTCTCTAGCCATTGCAAAAGGAAATCTGGACGAGGCTAAAACGCCGGAGTTAGCCATAGACATAAGTGTAATAACGCCAATAGCAGCAGCAGCATAACCAAAATACTTGCCTCCTATAATATTAGAAATAGTATAAATAGGACGAATATCTGTTGCAAGATCTTCAATAGGGATATTCCCCACAAGAACAAAAGCAATAAAAACATAGACACAAGCAATGGTTATCAAAGAAAGAATCATGGCCAAAGGCAGGTTTCTGTCGGGATTCTTAATCTCTCCAGCTATTGCAGCGACCTTGGTCACTCCCGCATAAGAGATGTAAACAAAAGCAACAGTAGAGACTAAGCCTTTATTTCCGTTAGAAAGAAAAGGAGATAAAAATTCAGGCTTTACCAAGGGGAAGCCAAACAAAAAAACAGAGACAAGACAAGCTAAACTAAGGCTAACAACAACAATTTGGACCTTACCAACTTTTTTAATTCCAAAAATATTTATAAACAAGATAAAACACAAAAAACCTAAAGCAACAAGTTTTGTTAAACT
>ENA-ORXF01002171-ORXF01002171.1-marine-metagenome-genome-assembly--contig:-NODE-2171-length-11948-cov-230.940527_pt1 | contig 11948 bp, 12 predicted proteins | sample MGYA00237864_ERZ511476 | MGnify/ENA primary metagenome ERZ511476 (study PRJEB26306, sample SAMN06343908) | marine metagenome | isolation source: coastal waters | place: Atlantic Ocean: West Antarctic... | reverse complement strand
GTAGTCACTTATCTAGTTTATTCAATAGGTTCTTTGGGGCTAAACGCAGAGCGTTTTCTTTCTGGGATAGGCCATGCAAGTACGCTACTAGATCGCATGTTTCCTCCAAATTTTGAACGTTGGGAACTGCTGCTGTCTGGCCTAGGCGAAAGTCTAGAAATAGCTATGATTTCCAGTGTAAGTGGCATCTTTCTGTCACTATTTATTGGCATACTAGCGGCCAGAAATTTAATGCCACCTTGGGTGAGTGTCCCCATTAGGGGGCTTATAGCTTTATGCAGATCATTCCACCCCGTAATTATCGCAATTTTGTTTGTTAAAAGTGTTGGATTTGGTGCGTTAGCAGGTATTTTAACGCTGATTATTGCCTCTATTGGTTTTATTGCTAAGCTTTTTGCAGAGGCCATTGAAGAGATTTCTTTTAATCAAGTTGAAGCGATTCGAGCGACTGGGGCAAACTTTAGCAGCGTTGTGATTTATGCCGTAATGCCACAAGTATTTTCCCGATTTATTGGTTTTGCCACCTACCAATTTGATTCAAATCTTCGCAATTCGACTATGGTTGGTATCGTCGGAGCAGGAGGCTTAGGAGGCACTTTATTTTCAGCTTTTCAGCGCTTTGACTATGATTTTGTAGCGGCTATATTGATTACTATTATATCCTTAATCCTAGTGTGGGAATTTTTGTCTACTATAGTACGGAGAGTTTTCTAATGGCCACTATAGACTATCATTGGCAGCGATTTAGCTTTGGAAAAAAGCTAGCTCGATTTAGCGTCTATCTCTTTTTTATCACTGGTTTCTTATTCTCAATACGCTCCGTAGAAGTCATTCCAGAGTTTCTCTACGATGCTCCAGAGCAGATCATGGACTTATTGGCACGTATGTGGCCTATCGATTATGCTTTTTATCCTTTGACTGTACATGATGCAATAATAGAAACTTTGAATATAGCTACTTTAGGTACTTTAGTGACATTAATTTTTGCTATTCCTTTGGCCTTAATGAATGCATCAAATGTGGTTTCGTCTCCATTAATTCATTGGATTTCAAGATTCTTTCTCGTTTCATCACGCTCTGTTAATTCATTAGTTTGGGCACTATTATTTGTGGCTATGTTTGGGCCAGGAATGCTAGCAGGGGTTCTAGCGATTGCTTTTAGGTCGATTGGTTTCGTTGGTAAACTCCTTGGAGAGGCGTTAGAGGAGGTGAACATGGGTTCTGTGGAGGCTCTACGTGCAACAGGCGCACCATGGGGAGCGGTAATGTTAAAAGGCTACTGCCCACAGGTCATGCCAGCATTTTTTAGCATCGTATTATTTCGTTGGGACATAAATGTCCGAGAGTCTGCAGTATTAGGTTTAGTGGGTGCTGGAGGTATTGGGGTAGTGTTAAATGACTCTATGAATCTATTTCAATGGCAAGAAGTAGCTATGTCATTACTGGCGATTTTTACTGTCGTCGTGCTTGCGGAAATCTTAGTAATTAATATACGTAATCGTTTAATATAACGATGCTACCAAGACGATTTATGAAAAAAGAAATAGAAAAATAAGTTTGCAACTCGATATACTGCCTCAATTTAAGCGAACTAACCACCATCTTAAGGGCCACCTACTCAACCCTTGAGATGGCGGTGCTAGGCTGCGCTACACGGAAACTGCAGCCGTTTCAGTACAATCAAAACTTGTATGTGGTGGCCGCACGAACAATAGATCCCAAGTATAAAATGTATGGCCTGCAGGTAGTACAGATGCATGCATCACTAAAGGATTTGGTTCAGCCGAGCTGATGGTAGTGAATGGGTTTTTCCTAGCCATGGAAACATTACACAGGTAAATCGCGACTATCGGCAATGGCTTCCATAGTGATGTAAGAGGTCACAGCTTCCAGCTCTAGCTTTCTAATCAGCCTTTGATAAACCTGATCAAAATCATTCATATCTTTGGCTACTACTTTAAGCATGTAGTCATAGTCACCTGCAATGCGGTAAAAGTCGATCACATTCTCCAACGCCAGTACCGTAGTGCGAAAATGCGCTAACCAGTCTGCACTATGATGACGTGTGCGCACCATGACAAACACCGCCAAATTCAAGCCAATTTTGGTGTGGTCTAGCCGCAACGTTTGGCCAGTGATTACCCCCATTTCTTTAAGCCGTGCTAGTCGGCGCCAACAGGTGTTTTGTGAAATGCCAATTAAGTCTGCAAGCTCGCGCTGTGATAGCGATGAGTCTTTCTGTAGGGCACGTATAATTGCTTTGTCGTTATTAGTTAAATTATTATCAATTGTGTCGTTCATATGATCGTTTTATAGGTCCATTATGTTATAAAATTTGTGAATTAATCCATAACTATAGTGATAAACTTCTCAATTATCAAGTCACGTAATTGAGTGTAATTTATGCCTACTACTTCTGCCACCCGTTTGTTGGAAACCTTCCAAGAACAATTTTTTCGTACCGACCTCATAGCCTATTTGTCCCAAGGGTTGATTGGCGAGGGAGTGAAAATACCCGGGATTAACGGCTTAAAAACGCTGATTTATGCAGACTATGTAGCGTCTGGCCGCGCACTACAACAAGTAGAAGAGTTTATGCTTAATGAAGTGTTGCCCTATTATGCCAACAGCCACACAGAGGCGTCATTTTGCGGGCAGTTTATGACTCAGCTGCGCCAAAGCTCACGTGAAACTATCGCTCAAATCTGTGGTGCAGATAGTCGCCATGCTGTGGTTTTTACGGGTGCGGGTGCTACCGCAGGTCTTAATCGACTTGTCCATCTTTTGGGTGTGAATAAGCCAACTAAACAAGTGCCCCTAGTGATTATAGGCCCCTATGAACATCATTCAAACATTTTGCCTTGGCGTGAAAGTGGTGCGCAGGTCATCCAGCTACAAGAAGCTGTAAAAGGTGGTCCAGATTTAGTTCAATTAGAAGAGTTACTTCAAACCAATAGCACACGTTTAATTGTGGGTGCTTTTTCAGCAGCTTCTAACGTGACAGGTATTAAAGCAGACGTGTGTAAAATCACTCAACTGCTAAAACTATATGGAGCCGCAAGTGTCTGGGACTATGCTGGTGGCGCTCCTTACATGAACATTGACATGGCTGCAGGTACAGACTTTGAAATTGATGCAGTGGTTATGTCGCCACATAAATTTATTGGAGGCCCTGGTGCATCTGGAGTGATGATTGTGCGCAAGGCCGCTATCACAGCCACTACGCCCACTAACCCTGGAGGTGGAACGGTAAGTTTTGTATCGCCGTGGGAGCATTATTACTCAGAAAGTATTGTTGCCAGAGAAGAGGCAGGCACCCCTAATGTGGTGGGTGATATTCGTGCCGCCCTTTGTTTTATTGTTAAGGCAGCTATAGGCCAAGACTACTTTGATAAGCGTCTGGAAGAGTTACGTCTGCGGGCCATAGAAGTATGGGCACATAACCCCAACCTTACCCTATTGGGCAATCACAATGCTCAAAACCGCTTACCCATTTTTTCATTCCAAATACATGAACCAGACACTACCGAGTTGGTACATCAGCAACTGATTACACGTATGTTATCTGATGTTTATGGTATTCAAGGTCGTGGTGGCTGTGCATGCGCTGGGCCTTATGCCCATCGCTTGTTAGAGATTGATCAAGCTAGGTCAACAGTGCTCAAAGAGGCTATTTTACAAGGCGAAGAAATGCACAAGCCAGGCTGGACTAGGTTGAGCTTTTCGGTACTCATGAGTGATGAAAAAGTGGATCGCATTATTCAAGCAGTGGATCAATTAGCTAGCAGTCCAAACCAGCACAGTGATGCATATCAAGTGGATGAGCTTAACGCACGTTTTGCATTGAGAAGATGATTTAAGCTATCGTCCATTTTTGTTTGGCTTAAACATACTGCTGAGCACGTGATAAAACATATGGTGAGTGAAGCCCTTGTAACGGCCAATCGGTTTGACCTAGACACTTTGCCCGCCTGCGGCGCAAAAACACGCTCAGGCGGCCTGTGCAAGCATAAGGGCAACCTTCATAATGGTCGATGTAAACGCCACGGCGGGGCCTCTACAGGGCCGACAAACCAGACCTTTGGAAAGAACCATCATAGGTATGTTCATGGGCAGAGAACCAAGGAAGTAAAAGCGCTCCGATTATCGTTAAAATCAGCAAGGGATATACTGCAGGGGCTGTGATTAGCAGGATACATGGCGTCAGGTCAAAGCTGCTTGCAAATAGACAGTGCTAAAAATAGAGTCTAAACTGATTATATAACAAGGAGAACTCTCAGGACCAAGGAAACAGACCCAACAAAACCCACACCCAACTCCGAGAATCGCAAGGGCTGGTTCAGACCCAAGGTGTCGACCATAGAAATAAACTTCGACGCGAAAGAGATGATCCAGAGGGGCTACGAGGAAGACATGGAGTGGGCCAAGAAGCACAAGGGCGCACCAGTTTTAATGATGAGCAACGATTAGCTGCCTATTGCCGTTTTTCGGCAGCTAGAATTCGCCCAGATATATCGAATTCAATAGGTGACTCATCACCATCAACTTTGAGGTTTTCATTATTTTCCATATCTTCCAACATTGATGGTGAAATCCAAATACGATGGAGCTCAAGTGTGTTTTTGATTCGAACTATACGCACTGTATCAGGGGTGATCCGGTTACAGGTTTTTAAGGCCACTGCAATCGCTTCTTTATCATTATTCATTATAAGTGGAAGTTTGGCTGGATTAAGTATGGTTGCCGTGATTGCATTCGTGTAAATAGCACCAAGGTCGATCTTTTTTAAAAAATGACGTGTCGACACATCTGCTAATCCGATACCAACCCCATTACCGTGAGACTCAGGGGTAAGATCAAGCACAACTATTTTCTGAATTTTTGGTGCGTCACTAAACCCAGGAAGGCCAGATCCTGGCCGACCAGTTACGTTTGGATCCATCCCTTCACCACTAATATTTTTCCCAATTTCATCGATAATGAGTACATCGATTCGTGGAAACATTAAGCGACCTATTGATGCTTTAGCCACTTCCAGTAACTCTTTCTCACGCAGTAATATTTGTTGGGGAGAAATAACCTCCAAGTGCATTAATTTATCAAAAGCATTCTCAAGAATGGCTAATCCACACAGTATCGGTAGCTTTTCAAGAAGCACTTTTGCTGCATTTGGTAAAATTTCGTGGAATCGATCAAAGCCATGCTGATGCAGAGTAACTGCCCCTTTATGCTTGCCAAGGCCTATACACAACATCTTAACCAAACCGCTCTCGTAGTTCGCTTTAAAATCGGCATGTGGTTTGATTTTGTTGGCGATAATAATACCATCCGCTTCGGATGCAAACCGGTCAATATAAAGTGGAGTGCCGTCGTTAAGCTGCCCAACCTCGACCACCTCCATTGAGGCACGGATACAAGCACCTGTACTCTTTTGAGTTATTCCATAACTTGAGAGGACCTTGATTTGCCCCTCAGCAGTTGCACCACCGTGACTTCCCATAGAAGGTACAATAAATGGTTTTGCACCACGCTTTTTTAGTTGACCGACCAACGTACTAACAATTTCTACCAAACCATCAATACCGCGGCTACCGACAGTTATTGCTATAGACTTACCAGAGATAGAGCTTGCAGGAAGCTTTTCCAATTCAGAAGAAAGTGTAGATGCGATGTCACCAAGACTCTCACGTTTAAAATCCTGTTCAACGGGTATTAATGGAGGAAAAGGATAGTCTAATCCTCCCTCGATATTCACTTGAATTTTTCCTATATCCATAATATCAATACCAAATTGCAGGGAGTGTTAGAGACAGTGCTGGGACGTAGGTTATGGCTAGCAAAAGAACGATCATGCCCACAAAAAAAGGTAGTATAGCCTGCGTTAGTCGCTCGATAGAAACACCAGAAATACTACTAGCAACAAATAGATTCACTCCTAAAGGAGGGGTGCAGAAACCAATTGCCAAGTTTACAGTCATAATTACACCAAATAGGATTGGGTCAATACCAAGGCCTAGTGCAACCGGGAGTAGAATTGGAGTCATAATTATGATCGACGATATGGTCTCCATAAACATACCAATCAGCAGTAAAATGAAGTTGATTAGCAGCAATACAATAATCGGATTGTCAGATACATTTGTCAGCCAAAAAGCAAGGTCTGCCGGAACCTGCTCAATCGTAATGAGGCGCCCAAACGCCGTAGCCATGATGACTAGTATTAAAATTGTGCCACTTGTTAGCGCACTACCAGTAAAGATTTTAGGCAGTCCAGCAAACGTAATGTCCTTATAAACAAATAGGCCAATAAAGAGGGCGTAGATAACAGCTACCGCCGCAGCTTCAGTTGGCGTAAAAACACCTCCATATATACCACCAAGGATGATAATAGGAACAATTAAGGCCCAGATAGACTCACGCAGTGTGGCGCCAATCTGTTTAGAGGAAAGCCTTAGTTACGGAAGTATCAGACTCGTTGCTCAGGACGGTAACAAAGTCAGACATAGAGTATTCACCATATAAACGAGAAAGTTTTGCTCTAAGATAAAATAAGTTGCCCTGAATCTCAACTATATTGACACTAGGTCGTTAGATTAATCAAAGCTGTCAGGTCTATCAACTGTTAAAGCGCAGCATAAGCAGACACTGGAAGTAATGATGGCAAAGGGCTACAGCTGGCATTGGAAAAAAGCTACCCAAAACTGATAGTGCACTGCTAAACTGGTGCTGCCAACGAAACAACGAAGTTACACTATGAAATCTTATGACGAACTAAAAGCTGAAATGGAAACTATCCAGCAGCAGATGACTGAAGGCAGAAAAAGCAAATGAGTTTATTAGAGTCACTGATTTTAGCAAGCCATAAATATGATTCAGATACGATCGAAGTGTTAAAAAGCATCGATGAAATACAAGATGGCGAATCTCAAGATGACAATTTTCTATATTTCCGATGCGGTGAAAATATAAAAATTTACGATAGAGTCTGTGATCATAATGGTGGGAGGCTGTCTATAAGAGAGGGTGGTGCTAGTTGCCCGCTTCATGGGTGGAAGCTTGACCTTTCAAGTGGTTTTTACACAAATGCTAGCTGCTCGAAAAAAACGATTTTAGAGGTCAACGAATACGAACTTGACTCTCCGTTGATTTCCATACCAATCACAAGTCGTCGTCTAAAAACAGAGTCTTGGAGTTCTGAGTTAATCACCGAAATACGCTTTCTTAATCATGCATGTCTGGTCTTTAGGATGGGTGACATATCTTTTGCAACAGATCCATGGATTCTAGGAAGTGCATTTTGCAACGGTTGGTGGTTAGCAAAGTCTTCACCGACTGATGCGTTTGAAACCATAAATAAATGCGACTTTATTTACATATCACACAATCACCCAGATCATTTGCATCCAGAGTCGTTAAAAAGAATAAGAAAAGATATGCCAATTTTAACGGGAGATTTTCTATCTGGCTCAACAAAAAGCTACTTGCATGATCTGGGTTTCTTTAATGTAGTTGCAATGGACTTCGTATCAACGTTAATCGATAGTGAAAGAGAGATACAGCTTTCTGTTTTGAAAAGTGGTGATTTTCGAGACGATTCTGGATTGTTTATACAGCACGGAAAGTTTACGTGTCTCTTGACCGTTGATAGCAATTTCCTTAACTTCGGAAATCTTCCTTTCGTTGACCTTCTGTGCTCGTCTTTTGCTGGAGGTGCATCTGGATTTCCACTATGTTTTGAAAACTACACAGAAGAAGAAAAAAAGAGTGTTGTGACTAGAAACAAAGGAGCCATAAAGGCGACCAATATTTCAAATTTAAGGGTTACTAAAGCTAGTTTCTTCATGCCGTATGCTGGCTTCTTTACAGAAGCCGCTGAAAGGGACAGCTATGTAAAAGGAAGAAATTTCAAGAATAGCGTTGATGACTTCGAAAAAATTTGTACGTCAAATGACTCATCTCTATTGAATTTAAACAAAGAACAAATGTTTGTGTTGGTAGGTTCTCGACTCATTTCTCGAAAGCTAGACGAAACTGAAAAAATGAGTTCGTCAAAGTTTGGTTTGGTTGTAGAATACGATAGCGAGCAAATCGATATCCAACTTAATGAAGTCGTTCTGGATTACTTCGAAGGCTGTAATTTTAAAGATGATTTGCTGGTTGATTTAAGGCCGACTAATGATGATTTTTCGTTGGTGAATCTAGCATTCAAACTCGATTTCTCGTCAAAAAAATACTCCAAATATGATTTTGCCTCTCATACTAAAAGCCTTGAAGAGGAGGCAAAAGAAAGAGGGCTACGTTATCTTCAAATCAAAGTCCGAAAGCAAGAATTACTTGATGTGATACTCAACGGCAAGCCATGGGAGGATTTGTCAATTGGTTTCCAGTGTCGTATTTTTAGAGTTCCTAATGTGTATAACTCGGAATTTTGGTTTCATTTTACCAATGTTTATGTTGGCAAGAATATAGTTAGATCTGCTCTGATAAGACTTAATGAGTGAATGGTACGACAGTCAAAAGAAGCCTGACAGTAACTTTCGGAAGTTGCTGCAAGAATGCATTGATAAAGCCAATCCACGTCGCAAACTGGTAAAAGATGAAACAACAAAGCTAGCAAAACTAGAAGGTATTGCGTAGAAGTTGAGGCGTGGAGAAAACGTGCAAAAACGTCAGCTACAAACGTGGCTAAGTGCAGATGAGTCCGTACAAATAGCTGCTGAATGGGATATGCAAAAGCAGTTTAGAGAAGAGCTTAAAGATAAACCAAGTGAGCTAAAACGCTACTAGGATAAGTTGAAAGAAGCGATTATGATGCGTAATCGTTCTGACGCTTACCATCGAAAGGGTAAGAAAGCTGCAGCATATAAGTTGGATAGCAGGAGCGAAAGCTTATGTGAAAATGCATTGGAGATACTGCATGAAATTGTCACTGCTGATGCTAGCTTACAGATGTGGTTTGATAGGCACTTGGACTTTGGGCACGGTAGTTTAATTGATGTAAATCTTGGCAACTTACCACGCTTGGTAACTTCTCGCAGTATAGAGAAGTGGCATGATGATAGTCGTATAGTGAAGAAGCTAGACGTAAAAATAAGTGTAGTTGAACGTGCAATTAATAACATTGGTAGAGCAGTTGAACCTATGACAAACAATGCCAAATTTCAGTTAAATAAGTTCCTACAGATAGACGACACCTAAACCCATCTCTTGTGGGGCCTAGAACCTATTATATACCTTATAGGATATGGGCCCCTCAGTGGCGGTTTAAGTGCCGCATTAAAGTAAAGCACTAGTAAATCATATTAGCCCAATCTGTTTTATCCACCTTAACTGCCCCCACCGAAGGCCCAACAGTAGCAGCCTCTACCTCACTTCCAAGGCCCAGTTCCTGCATCTCAAGTGCTACACCTTTATTGATGGGTGCCTGTGCATTCATAGCCAACAGCTGCACTACATCGCCAGCAATGCTAGTGTCAGGTTCATAGCCATGCATAGCTTTAAACTGATCATCCAGCTTAGCTAATTCAAAGCCAGTATGTGAAAATAATTGATTGATGTTTGAGTTCATAGTGTAGTCCTTTTATTGGATATTTGTGCCTTCAGATCAGATGAAACGGTACTTTCAGTTATATCCACAGACGTAAATAAGTCAAGCTTTTATTGAGGCTATTTAACGCCCCGCCTAAACTGCCTCTCATGCTATGAAACGCCTTGCAGCACCTAAGGTGCCCCACGATCCGTGTACACAGCCATGAGCTTTGAAAGGGTTAATTGATTATTCAAAGTGGGAACACGGTAAGTGCCCGTATTTAACTGCTTTGCCAATCAGCTTTAAAGCCATTTAAGGAAAGGCACTTACGTGAATATCAATAGTCTATAAACCATTGAAGTGATTATTCAATTAAGTAATTAACACTTTAATGCTATACCTTATTAATGCCTATTACTTAGTATGGCTTCTATTAGTAGTGATATGTACTTATATGTTATTAAGTTACAACATATCCACTTGAGGTATTACACAGGTAATAGGGTACTAGTAACACTTAGCATTCTTCTAATATACCTTACGTATGCACCTCCAATACAGCACGTATTCCCACACCATCAACACCTTCACTGTAGCCAATCAGGCAACCGAGCCTCAAGCTGATCTTGGTAAGTGTGGTTTACACTTTTGAAAATACCTCGTGTGTTGTGGAGCATGAGTATAATAACGTAGGCACCCCCTATGGCCCATGCACCCCTAAAGTATATCTGTGAGTTCCTGAGCTGTTGGTGATGGTGTAATTGCTTACCTTTAGAGTCGTAGCATAGGTAAGTTACAGCAGCCTCACAGGCGCTCTCAGATGCCTTGTATTGGATGCTTCAGTGCTGTCTTTAGTGCTTATTTTACGTGGGGAAGTGCCTGTGTTTCACCTGATGGGGGTTTCCGAAACTGCACTCAAGACTTACATACATTTAATGCCTTGTTGACCAGCTGGAGGGCCTATTGTATGGTCTGGAAGTCTTACAGTTCAGGTGAATTGGTTCTGGTAGTAGGCAGTGAGCACTTTACATTTCGCTCCGTCCGCACCATTACCGACATTGCTAATATAGTAAATGTCACCTTCTAGCACTTATCGTGCACACTTAAAGTATTGAATTGTAAGCGTTTCATTCACTGACCGTGATTCACCTATGGTGTTCCATGGCCAATTTGTTGGTGAGGTGCACTACCCTCCTCTATTGAATAACAAGTTTTACCATCCATTCATGCAACACATCCAGCTTATAACCTTGTCCGTATTTTTCTCCAATGCTACCCGCAGTCCAACCACCTATTGCGTCAACAATATCAACAGGACATTGTACGGCTCTTAGTCTATCCCTCATCGCATGGCGATATGAGTGAACAGTTACGGTCTCAGAAGCAATCTGCTTTAGCCATTTGTTTAATGCTGCAGACGCACTATTCGCATTACACTTCCCACCTTTGGTGTACCTAGGAAAAGCGTAGGTTCCACTGAACTCAGCCTTAACCTGATGAGCTGCCCATAAAGACAAACCTACAAGCGGTATCTTACGGACACTTTGTTTAGTCTTCAATCGTCTACTGTCATTGGGTTTCAGGTTAATGTAAGGGATCTTTGAATCAAGAATAATGTCATTCAACGCTAGACCTGCTGCTTCTGAGAGCCGCATACCAGTATCGCTAATTAAGGCGAGTAACCAGCGCATTTCATCATCGGTTTCTCTGCAGTGTATTTGAATTAATTTAATATCGTGTGTAGATACTGGAAGCCGCTCTTTTATGTCATCTAATTCTGGGAAATAAACATTAGCGAAAGGGCTTCTCATGTCCAAACCATACTCGGCTATCGCTTAGTTTGTTATTGCCCGTATGGTAGAGAAGACTCTTTTGACAGAACTTGATGCCAACCCTTTTTTAATCAGCCAATCTCTGAACACACCACCATCAGCAGGTGCGTAGTCCATCAAATCTTTGTTACCAACAGCCTCTATAAGGTACGCAAAGTTTCGCTCTGTATAGGCAACGAAAGATTCACCTTTGCCCTGCCCCTTTAGCTTCAGATACAAATCTTTTGCATCAGAAAAGGAGGTTCCACTAGAGGCGTGATGAAGAGAAGTTTTTAGTTTTCTACAATGAATGGAAGCCAGTTGATTAACTCGTAAGCTCATCCAGTATTCATCTAGCTGAAAAGATAATGACGAGGCAGCTCGGAGAGCAATCTTTCGTGTTCTAGTTTTCAAGCTGAAAGCAATGGAGTATGACTTGTAATGACTTCTTACATCCGTGGGAACACGTCTCTGGAAGTAGTAAATACCGTTACGAGTAGTCAAATAGTCGTTTGAAATGTATGTAAGAATGTAGTGCACCTCACCAACAAATTGGCCATGGAACACCATAGGTGAATCACGGTCAGTGAATGAAACGCTTACAATTC
>ENA-ORXF01002169-ORXF01002169.1-marine-metagenome-genome-assembly--contig:-NODE-2169-length-11954-cov-5.781763_pt1 | contig 11954 bp, 11 predicted proteins | sample MGYA00237864_ERZ511476 | MGnify/ENA primary metagenome ERZ511476 (study PRJEB26306, sample SAMN06343908) | marine metagenome | isolation source: coastal waters | place: Atlantic Ocean: West Antarctic... | reverse complement strand
GAATATTTATAAAATCTGAACCTGTTAAAATAATTGTTTTAGATGCTGTAGAAATTCCTAAAAACCCAAACGACCCTAATTATATTGCCCAACAAAATATTCATTTAGTCGCAGAAATATCTAAATCTAACCCTTATGTGGGCGAAGGTATTTATGTAGAATACAGATTGTATGTAAGCGAAAACGTAAGTGTTTACGATACCTCTGTAACAGAAGCACCGAAGTACAATGGCTTCTGGAATCAAGATATAAAAATAAATGGTTTTCCTGTGAAAATGGGAAAATACAATGGCGAAGACTACCGATATATTGTACTTCAAAAAGCACTTCTAATTCCTACAAAAACAGGTAAACTTTCTATAGATCCTATGAAAATGGATATTGCCATTGGCGTACCCTCTGGTCGTGCAGATTTTTTTGGAAATACCATCACAAAAAATGTGAGAAGAGAGTTTGCATCCACTAAAAAAATAATTCGCCCTAAAGGTCTTCCTTTACAAGGAAAGCCGGCAAATTTTACAGGTGCTGTTGGAGACTTTAATTTTAATGTTTCTTTAAGCAAAGGAGTTTTAAAAGCAAATGAAACAAGCAAACTGCAGGTAAAAATTTCTGGAAAAGGAAACTTAAATTTATTTGAATTACCAGCTGTAGAAACACCTACAGAATTAGAAATGTATCAACCAGAAAGAAAAGAAAGGGTACGCATAAATGCAAATGGTATTTCTGGGAATGTAACAGACACGTACACTGTTGTTCCTTTATTTAAAGGAAAATACAAAATACCAAGTGTTTCTTTCTCTTACTTTAACCCCCAACAAAAAAAATACAATACCATTGCCACAGAAGATTTCTTTGTAGATGTGAAAGAAGGGAAGGAATTGGTTGTTGTAGACACCACTTCTTTAAGGAAACAGGCAATCGTTAGCACTGGTAAAGACTTTAGGTATATTGCAACCGAAACCAGTTTTATAGCTACTAAAAAGGCCGATTTCTTTAAATCGAACCTCTTTTATATTTTATTTTTATTGCCAATGATTGCCATTCCAATAGGAATTTACATTGGCAAACAGCACAAAGAACGAAGTAATGATATTGTTGGTAATAAAACCAGAAAAGCCGAAAGGTTGGCTAAAAAATATCTTTCTAAAGCTCAAAAACAACTGGGTAAAAAAGAAGCTTTTTATGAAGCTTTAGAGCGTGCTTTGCACAATTATCTAAAAGCAAAATTAGGCATTGAAACTGCAGAAATAAGTAAAGAAAGGATTACTGAAATATTAGAAGACAAAAAAGTAGCACCAACAACAATTCATCAATTTATTGAAGTATTAAAAAATTCTGACTTTGCCCGTTACACCCCTTTTACAGCAACTCAAATGAAAGGCGAATTTGAGCGTGCAAAAGCAGTGATTGTTCAATTAGATAAACAGTTGTAAGATGACATTTTTAAAGAAATCTTCTATAAATTTCATTCAAATGAAAAACATATTTTTATTTTTAATACTGATTTCAAATGTGTTAATTGCTCAGAATACAGACAGTTTATTTGTCTCTGGAAATGAGCTATACCGAAATGGTGCGTTTGAAGAAGCCATAAAAAAGTATAAAGAAATTGAAGCTCAAGATGTAGTTTCATCCGAATTATACCTAAACTTAGGAAATGCATATTACAAGTTAAATAAGGTTGGCCCCAGTATTTTTTATTATGAAAAAGCGCTAAAATTAAACCCTTTAAATACCGATGTAACAAACAACCTCATCTTTGCAAAACGGCTGGCTTTAGACAATATAGAGGAAGTACCTAAAACTATTTTTCAGAAATTTAACAAGAATTACCTTCAGAAACTATCCTATAATGAGTGGGCAATGGTTGTGGTTGTATTTTCTTTCTTAGCTGCGCTCTTCTTTTTATTGTTTTACTTTGGCTATTCTCCCACCAAAAAAAGAATTTACTTTACAACAAGCGTTCTTAGTTTAATTGTTTTCATTTTTAGTGTTTTCATTACTTACAATCAATACAAGCAAACTAAAAGCAAAAAAGAAGCCATTGTATTTGCAGAAAAAACAGCTGTTAGAAACGCACCCACTCTAAATGCTGAAGCAATTTTTACACTTCATGAAGGTACAAAAGTAATGGTACTAGATACCATTGACAATTGGAAAAAAATAAAAATTGCAGATGGCAAGGAAGGTTGGATTATTGCTGACGAAATAAAACTGTTGAATAATTTTTAATTATTCCTTAACAAAAATAAAAAAGTTTCTTATTTTTGTACTCTTCTTAAAAAAATACCTAGGTGAACGTAAGAATTGCAATTTTTTTTTCAGTATTATTTATGAGCCTTCTGGCGGCACCAACTGTTATTACCTTAACAGATGCTTCACAAGACATTGCCTTTTTTTTCGACATTAATGAAGAAGAGGAAGAGAATAAAGGGAAGGAAGAATCTAAAGTAGATTCAAAATTAAAAATTTATCCTTCTCCTTTTGCAGCTTCTTTTCTATCTAGTCATATTCAAATTACTAAAAACGTACGGTTTCTCTCGAAAAACTACGTTTCTCAGTCGCCAAAAATTACAACTCCACCGCCAGAATTTGTACTGTAATTTCTAATCAGTACAAGACAATTAATTTTTATTTATTATAACAAAACGCTAAGTAATTTATACTTGGGTTTCAAACTATTTACATATGTTTAAACACATTAAAAACGACCTACCCGCAAGTGTGGTAGTATTCTTCGTAGCATTACCTTTATGTTTAGGTATTGCATTGGCAAGTGGGGCACCACTTTTTTCTGGTCTAATTGCAGGTATTATTGGAGGTATTGTAGTTGGCGGATTAAGTGGCTCTAAAATAGGAGTGAGCGGACCTGCTGCCGGTTTAGCGGCAATTGTATTAACCGCAATTGGTACCTTAGGAGGGTACGAAAACTTTTTAGTTGCAGTGGTTTTAGGAGGAATTATTCAAATAATTTTTGGGATTCTAAAAGCAGGAATTATCGGCTATTACTTTCCTTCTTCCGTAATTAAAGGAATGTTAACCGGTATTGGAATTATTATCATTTTAAAACAAATTCCGCACTTTTTCGGATACGATGCAAGTCCTGAAGGTGATTTTTCTTTCTTTCAAGCAGACGGACAAAACACCTTCTCAGAAATTTTAAAAACGGCAGACAATATTAGCTTAGGCGCCACCATCGTTGGTTTTATTGGTTTGGGAATTTTAATACTTTGGAGCAGCGTTTTATCTAATAAAGGAAAAATATTTCAAGTGATACAAGGCCCTTTAGTTGCTGTGGTTGCTGGTATTGTATATTACTTTGTTACCAACGGAAATGCGACATATGGCATCAGTGCCGTGCATTTGGTAAGTGTGCCTGTACCTGATAGTTTCGATTCTTTTTTAGGCCAGTTTAGCTTTCCTAATTTTAACGCACTTTCTAATCCGCAAGTTTGGGTAACCGGCTTTACCATCGCTTTAGTCGCTAGTTTAGAGACGTTATTATGCGTAGAGGCTACTGATAAATTAGACCCGCATAAAAATGTAACGCCAACAAACAAAGAGTTATTGGCACAAGGAACAGGAAACATTATTTCTGGTTTAATAGGTGGCTTACCAATTACACAAGTGATTGTTAGAAGTTCTGCAAATATTCAATCTGGTGGAAGAACAAAGTTATCAGCAATTATACATGGTTTTCTATTGTTAATTTCTGTTATTTTAATTCCTACATTATTAAATAAAATTCCGTTATCTGTTTTAGCTGCTATCTTATTAGTTGTAGGATATAAATTAGCAAAACCTGCAGTATTTAAAGAAATGGTTCAATTAGGATGGAAACAATGGATACCGTTTACCGTAACCGTGGTTGGTATTGTTTTTACAGATTTACTAATTGGTATTGCTTTAGGTTTAGCGGTAGGTATTGTAGTTATTTTAATTAAGAGTTTTCAGAATTCTCACTTTTTACATATTGAAGACAAGAGTAATGGTAAACATAGAATTAAGATGACACTTGCAGAAGAAGTAACCTTTTTTAACAAAGGTGCCATTTTAAAAGAATTAGACAGTTTGCCAAGAGATACTTATTTAGAAATTGACGTTCGTAAAACGAGATTTTTAGACTACGATATTATAGAAATATTGCAAGATTTTGCCTTTAAAGCGAAAGAAAGAAACATCGATATTCAATTAATTTCTGAGAGAGGTGTTGCCGAAAATCCGCCTAGTTATATCGAGTTTTTTAATTTAAGACCTAAAAAATCTGCTTAAAATTAACAATTATGAAAAGTAAATGTAACATATTAGTGCTCTCAGATATTGATAAATCTGCGAGTGCAATCTTAAAAAATGCCATTAATTTAGCAAAAATAGTAGGTGGTGATGTCAACTTTTTCTGTGTAAAAAAACCAACAGAAATCGTAGAAAAAGACAGTCAACTTTCTGCAATGAGAGCTATTAATGAAAAATTTTTAGAAACAGACAATCAAATTAAAAGTATGATTGCAACCCTTTCTAAAGACGAAAAAATAAAAATCTCACATAAAATTTCATTTGGTAATTTAAAAGATGAAATTAGTAAACAAATAAAAGAAAGCAAGCCCGATATTATTGTTTTAGGAAAACAAAAATCTAAAATACTGTCTTTTTTAGGTGACAATATTATTGACTTTGTGCTAAAAGAATTTTCTGGCACGGTACTCATTACTTCAAATAAAACAACGGTAGAAGCAAACTCAGAATTGTCTTTAGGTGTCTTAAATAATTCTAAAATTATAAATACAAACAAGTATAAAGAAGCTTTAGTTTCTTTTACAACAAGACCTTTAAAAGCTTTTCAAATAAGTAGAAAAATAGCTCTTAAAACCAATGAATCTGCATCTGATAAAATAATTGAATTTATTTTCGAAGAAGGAGACAATGCTATTAGAAATATGGACAACTATTTATCAAAAAATAACATTCAACTGTTATTTGCAAGTAGAGAAAAGAATAAAATCAGCGACCTATCGAGCACAATAAATTGCGCGATTATGTTTACTAATTAACGGTTTAAGCTAAAGAAATCCATCTTTAAAAAGGGCGTGGCTAATCGAAATAGAATGAGTAACTTAGTTTTAAATTTCAAAACTAAAAAACAAGAATGATAAAATTATTTTCAAATATAAAAGGAGATCTATTTGGTGGAATTACAGCAGGTATTGTTGCGTTGCCATTAGCCCTTGCTTTCGGTGTGTCTTCTGGGCTAGGGCCAAGTGCAGGACTTTACGGAGCCATATTTATTAGTTTTTTTGCAGCACTATTTGGCGGAACAAGCACGCAAATTTCTGGACCAACAGCACCAATGACGGCCGTAAGTATGGTTGTAATTGCGGGCATTGTTGCCGCAAATGACGGCGATGTTACAAAAGCTTTGCCGGCTATTCTTACTGTTTTCATTTTAGCAGGGTTATTTCAAGTTATTTTAGGAGTTATTGGCTTAGGAAAATACATTAGATATATTCCATATCCTGTTGTTTCTGGTTTTATGACGGCCATTGGTTTAATTATATTATTAACGCAAGTATTGCCTTCTGTTGGCTATTATCCTAAAGAAGATGTGGCATTTGTTGAAACATTTAAACCAGAAGCCCAAGAAGTAATTCTCAAGAACATCTTAAAAGAAGAAGCTGGGGAAAAGATTTTAGTTTTAGAAAATTTTGAAGAAACCATTAATAGAGCTGATAAAATTTCAGCTGCAGATATTCTAAAGGAGTCAGAAACTTTAGCTGCAAAAGAGACCTCTGGCGCTTTGGGCGCAATTAAAGCGTTTCCAAGAGCTCTTCAAAAAATTAATTGGTTAGAGTTTATTTTGGCTTTAGGAACTATTTTTATCATTTACGGTTTTAAACGGATTACCACAAAAGTACCAAGCACACTAGTTGCGTTAATTGTAATGTCTAGTATTGCGGTTGGCTTTGGGCTAGATTATAGAACTATTCAAGAAATTCCTAGTGGAATACCCGTTCCTAAATGGGAAATTTTTACTGGTTTTAGCTTGGCTAGTATTACTCCTTATATTTTTACAGCATTAACTTTAGCCCTCTTAGGCGCAATAGATTCTTTATTAACAAGTGTGGTTGCAGACAATATGACGAAGACCAAACACAAGCCAAATAAAGAGTTAATTGGGCAAGGAATTGGAAATAGTGTTGCTGCTTTATTTGGAGGTATTCCTGGAGCTGGAGCAACGATTAGAACCGTTGTAAATATAAATGCTGGTGGTAAGACAAAGCTTTCTGGAATGATTGCAGGAGTTATGTTGCTATTGGTAATGTTAGGTTTAGGCCCAATTGCATCTAAAATACCAGCAGGAGTTTTAGCTGGTATTTTAATTACTGTTGGTATTGGTGTAATGGATTACAAAGGATTAAAAGCAATACCATTTTTACCAAGAGACATGAAAATTGGACCTTTTAAATTAAGTTCTGAAGTATTAATTATGATGGTAGTTTTACTGCTTTCTACTTTCTGGAACTTAGTCTATGCGGTTGGTATTGGTTTGATCATTGCATCTTTAATGTTTATGAAAAAAATTGGCGATTTAACTGCGGAAAGATCCAATGTAAAATCATTAAAAGAAGAATCTTGGTTAGATGAGATTGATTTTCCAGAAAACTTAAAAGAAAAAGTGTTTATTAAACACATTAAAGGACCTTTATTTTTTGGATCTACAAGCGATTTTCAAGCGCTCTCGCAACAAATTCCTGAATCTGCAAAAACCGTAATTATGCGTCTGGGTAGAATGCAATATATGGACCAATCTGGTTTGTATGCCATGGAAGACATGTTGCAAGATTTAAAGAAAAAAAATATCGAAGTGTTGTTTGTAAACTTATTACAGCAACCAAGATATATGATGGAAAGAATTGATATCATTCCAGATTTTATACCAAAAGAACACATTTTTAAAGGTTTTGATTCTTGTGTTCAGTGGATAAAAGAAAATATAACAGACGAATCTTAAAATTAAAAAATATGCTACATAGAAATAAAGCAGTCACAAAAGACGAACAAGATGCACTAACACCAATGCTTGTGTTACAAGATTTTATTGACGGGAACTCTCGTTTCACAAAAGACGAGGCACACACAGTAGACCACAAAGCACTCATTACTCAAACTACAGATGGGCAGCACCCAAAAGCAGTTGTACTTTCATGCATAGACTCTAGAGTTCCTGTAGAGTTAATTTTTGACCAAACTATTGGTGATGTTTTTGTTGCAAGAGTTGCAGGCAACTTTGAAAATACCGATATTTTAGGAAGTATGGAGTATTCTTGTAAAGTTGCAGGAAGTAAGTTGGTTTTAGTTTTAGGACATGAAAGTTGCGGAGCAATTAAAGCTGCTTGCGACCACGTAGAATTAGGAAACATTACAGCCATGTTAAATAACATACAACCAGCTGTTAAAAAATCTGAAGAAGAAATTACGGGAGAGCACAACTCTTCAAATAGGGCGTTTGTTGACAAAACAATTGAAAACAACGTACTATTAACCATGCAAAGAATTAGAGAAAAAAGTCCGATTCTAAAAGAAATGGAGGCTATGGGAGAAATTAAAATTGTTGGTGGAGTCTACCATATAAGTAGTGGAAAAGTAACAATGTTTTAATATAAAAAAACCGAGATTTTCATCTCGGTTTTTTTTATGCTTTAATTTTAACGGCGGCTACCTGCTACTCTTATCAAAATACAAGTACCTTTTAATAAAATAGTTCTGGCTTCGAGCAGTACTACGTTATATGTTTAAATCTGGGAGTACAATCTCATCGCCATCTTTTATAATTGAAGGAAACAAGGTTGGCGCAATCTTTTTTATAGGTGCATATAATATTGATTTATCTAATGTTTCTTTTTTTATAAACGGAATTGTAGCATTCATTCTTCCGAAGAAAATAAAAACAACACTTAAAATTAATCCTATTTTTAACAAACCAAAAACACCACCAAATATTTTATTTATAATGCCCAAAGAGGCGAAATCTGCTAATTTGGTAAGCATTTTTCCCAGCAAAGAAATTACAATTATAATTACAATAAAAGTTCCTGCAAATGCCGCTAAAGAAATGTATTCTTCACTCCAAGAGACCGCTTCTTTTAGAAAATCTCCAAGAAAATAAGAAAAATGAATGGCACCATATACGCCAATAATTAAGGCCGCTAAAGAGGCAACTTCAACAAAGAGCCCTTTCATTACACCTCTTACAAAACCAAAGATTAAAAAGACTGCAATCACAATATCAAAAATATTCATTTCATAAATTTTCTCAAACCTACATCTTTTTTTTAATATTTAAAAATGGACATTGTATCTTTGACACATTAAAACGAAATAGCATGCAAAAAGTAGTGAACTTAAAAGAAAAATGGGATTTGTTAGTTGCAAAACTAACCGCACAATTTGCTGACGGAGAGGAGTTAAATATGGATGGTATTATCTATTTAATTGGCGTGCAAGAATTGGGTAAAGGCAGTACTAGTTATAAAAAAGATGAAAAAGTAAACTTAATGCATATTGCTATTTGCAAATTATTGGAGCCTTATGGGTATTATGAATTCGATTTTTATGACGATGACAGTTGGCCACATTATAAAGTAATTACAGAATTACCTAATTTAAAACCTGGCGAACAAACCGTTCTAATGAAAGAAGCAATTATTCATTACTTTGACACTTTATCTTATTTTGAAGATTAAGTAACCCACATCTTTCTTATTAAAGTTGAAAATAACCTAGGAAAAAAGCGTTTTACGTACACCCCAAATTTTTCTTTTACGACAGCCATATAAACCTCTTTTTTTCTACCCCTTATAATTTTAATGCTAAGCTTGTATAATTTTCCAGGTCTAAAGAGATTATTTCTATTTACCTCCGATGTTCACATGCAATTTTTACCAACTATAAAGACACTGCTTTTATAGAAGTAAAACAGGTTTATACTCCTGCTTAGAAAGGGCTATTTCTAGTGCATTTCCAATTCTTAAAGAAAGATCCGTTATCCAAAATTATTTTGTTAGAAAAATCCATGCTACTATTTTTTTGGTTACAAGATACCAAATTTGAAGAAGAAATAGTATTTTTGATATGCTTCTAGCGTAGCGTATTTCTAGAAAATAAATCAATATAATAAATGAAAAAAATAGCCCTACTTATACTTTTAATATCTTCATTTGCGCAAGCTCAATTTTCTATAACCGGAACATTAACCCAAAGTTTAGATACAGATTGGGTGATTTTATATAGAATTGAGGGTTCTAAACAGAAATTTGTTCAGAATACAACTATGAAAAAAGATACTCTTTTCATTGAAGGAAAAATGCAAACTATTGGGTCTTTTAATTTTGAATTACCCGCAACTGCAAAAGCAAGTTCTTACAGAATTAGTTATCGAACACGCGGAACAAGCTTTGTAGATTTTATTTTTAATAAAGAAAATGTGAGTTTTACATTTCACCCAGATTACCCAGAACAAACCATATTATTCTCAGAATCAAAAGAAAATATAACCTATAAAAACTACTTAAAAGAGATCTTTGCACAGCAACAAAAACTAGACTCGCTGCAAGTTATAGCCATCAGAAATCCTGAATTAGATTTAAAAACAAGCTATAAAACGGCACTTATCAAAATAAATAGTGCGCAACAAGCATACCTAGAAAGCACCCAACAAATGTATATCTACCCTTTTGTTAAAGCTAGTTTTAGAGTAAATCCGCCAGAAATTAAAACCAATGTAAAAGCATACATGTCTGCTATTCTAAATACTTTTTTTGAACCGATAGATTTTTCAAATCAAACCCTTATCAACTCTTCTTTTTTATTAGATAGAGTTACAGATTATGTGTTTTACCTCAACTATTCAGAGGATGCAACAACCCAACAAACACTCTATAAAAGCGCTATAGAAACTGTTTTCACCAAGATTGAAGATTCCGTTTTTAAAAAAAATGTCATTGAATTTTTAATTGAAAAATTTGAAGAAAACAACAACCTAAGAATGATAGATTTTCTTTTTCAAAACTATTATGATGCACTACCAGCGTCTTTACAGAATGCTAAATTTAAGAATGAAAAAATAAAATTATTAGCAACTGCAATTGGCAGGGTAGCTCCTGATTTTACTTGGAAAGAGAATGGGAAAGACTTCCAGCTTTCTACCTTAAATGATGCGAAAAACTATGTATTGGTTTTCTGGAGTACAGAATGTTCTCATTGTCTGAAAGAAATCCCTGAATTGCATGCATTTTTACAAGATAAAAAAGAAATCAAAGTAGTGGCGTTTTCTATGGAAACGAGCGATTTAGGTTGGAATAGCATGATAGTTTCGCTGCCTAATTGGCACCATGTATTAGGTTTAAATAAATGGAGAAATACGGTTGCCAGGACCTATAATATAAATTCTACACCCAGTTATTTTATATTAGATGCTGACAAAAGAATTATTGCAAAACCAATCCCTTTAGAAGAGTTAAAGACCTTCATAGAAAAGTTGTAGTTTATAAAAAATGTAAAAAAGCATCCTCTAAATGGGTAATCTTTGTGGTATCATTTTTATGGATAATCGCAATAATATCAAAACGGACTTCTACATCGATATCTTTTTCAGTAACATAATAATCTATGGCAGAAAGTAGTAGTTTTATTTTTTTAGGACTTACGAAATCTTGCGGATTTCCAAAATAATCTGAGCTTCGTGTTTTTACTTCAACCACCGCTAAAATATTTCCTTTTTGAGCAATAATGTCTACCTCTGCTTTTAGATAGCAATAATTTTTTTCAATGATTCTGTAGCCATTTTTAATTAAAAAACTCACCGCTAATTTTTCTCCTTTTTTACCTAACTCGTTGTGCTCTGCCATAATTTAGTCTTTGTTAAAACTAATTGAATAACGCTCCATATCAACCTTCAACTGAATACTCCTTCCAAAAATTAAGGCCCTATTGTCTGCTTCGTGCCCTGCAGGAAAATCAAACAAAACAGGAATATCGGCTGGCACCACCTCTAAAATTAATTGTTCTATAGAACTTCCCCATTCGGTAGAATTCTTTTTAATAAATGAAGATCGTACTTCTACTTTCAGTATTTCTTTTAAGGAGCAAATTTCAGACCCTCAGTTGATAAATTGTTATACATTTTCCACAATAACCATAGGAACATGTGCAGAGGCTAGGTTGAATATTACAAACAACAAACCAAAATACGATATCTTAGGTGACACATCCTTGCTTTTAATGTCAGGCAATAATCAAAGTCTAAGGTTTCAAGGCATGACTTCTGTAGACTCTTTTTTTCTTGATGAATTTTCTATATTCCTCGAGGTTACTGAAAATAATTTTAATTGGATATCTCCTATCGAAGAAATAACTACTGGCTTTATTGGAAATTTAGTATTTGACGGAAGAAGAATTGGGGACCTTGTAAATGAGACAATCAAAATTCTACCTCAACGAGATAATTGGTATACCTTTGTTGGAGGAATTTCTTTTAAGAAAACTCTTGAGATCTCTGAAAATTTCACTTTTTTTTATGAACCTATTATTGCTCTGGTTAAACAAGTTGACTATAGAAAAGTAAATCAAATACCAAAATATAATATTAATCTGAAATCTGGTTTTGATTATAACTTCAGAGATTTTAAAATATCGATATATGGCTCTTATTATTTAAAAAATCTTTATGGTTTTGAGCATATCTCCTTTAACCAAAGGTCTGAGTATCATTTTGATTCTGACTATGGCGCTCTGGGTGCCGTCGTAACTTATTCATTTTAAGGTCATGAAAATAATATTGTCTAATAAGTATAGATTTATCTCATCGCTTAATTTAGCCTTTTTTTATAGATAACTAATTATTCAAACCCTTTAAATTCGTTTTGCATTAAGTGTTATTTTTAGGTATATTAAAAGGACTT
>ENA-ORXF01002166-ORXF01002166.1-marine-metagenome-genome-assembly--contig:-NODE-2166-length-11960-cov-7.479256_pt1 | contig 11960 bp, 8 predicted proteins | sample MGYA00237864_ERZ511476 | MGnify/ENA primary metagenome ERZ511476 (study PRJEB26306, sample SAMN06343908) | marine metagenome | isolation source: coastal waters | place: Atlantic Ocean: West Antarctic... | reverse complement strand
CGTTTGGCAAGATTAATGGTCAATTTATTAGATGAATACATTCCCGTTGTAGAAGGTTCAGAGATCAATGACGATCCATTGCATCCAATTTCGAGATTCGCCATAGAGACAATCAAAGAAAAAGGAGATAAAACACCTATTTTCTGGATGCATAGAGAAGAACGTTTTGCAGAAAAACTGGCAACACCAGACGTTACTGTTGCAGATATTATTGGTGATGTTGACCCGATTAAAGCTGCAAATTTAAAGTTGAGCTATGCTGATGATAGAGTAATTCATTACGGAATGATACCAAGAGCAAACAGATGTATTTTTGTAATCAATGAATTGCCAGATTTACAAGCTAGAATTCAAGTTGCTTTGTTCAATATTTTACAAGAAGGTGACATTCAAATTAGAGGTTTTAAGGTAAGACTTCCTTTAGATATGCAATTTTTATTTACTGCAAACCCAGAAGACTACACAAATAGAGGAAGTATTGTTACTCCTTTAAAAGATAGAATTGGCTCGCAAATTTTAACGCATTATCCTGAAGATATTGAAACTGCTAAGAAAATTACGCAGCAAGAAGCAAATAAAGCCATTGCTCAAAAAGAGTCTATAGCAGTGCCAGAATTGGCGAAAGATTTATTAGAGCAAATTGTTTTTGAAGCTAGAGAAAGTGAATATATAGATGCTAAAAGTGGTGTAAGTGCCCGTTTAAGTATTTCTGCTTTTGAGAATTTATTAAGTACCGCAGAAAGAAGAGCGTTACTGTCTGGAGATGACAAAACAATGATTCGTTTAAGTGATTTTGATGGTATTATTCCCTCTATAACTGGTAAGGTAGAATTAGTGTATGAAGGCGAACAAGAAGGTGCTCATGTGGTTGCAGATAGTTTGATTAAAAAAGCAGTAACAACATTGTTTCCCGTTTATTTCCCCGAAATTAAAAAATTGGAAAAACAAAATGAAGAAACACCTTATGACAACATTATCTCTTGGTTTTTTAATGCAGAAGACGATTTTGAACTGTTAGATGAACATTCTGACAAACAATACAAAGCAGAGTTGGATAAAGTGAAACCTCTAGATGACTTTATCAAAGAATACCAACCGAATATGAGTGATGCAGACACCTATTTCATGAAAGAATTTATGTTGTGGGCTTTGGTTGAATTTAAAAAACTGAGTAAATATCGTTTTGCGGAAGGAACACAATTTAAAGATCCTTATGGGAATTTCATTAGTGGATTGTAAGTAATTAACAATTTTTAAGAAATTTAATAATAGCATTACAAAACCGAATTATATCTATAATTCGGTTTTTTATTGCCATCGCTCTTTTGAGCATTAAATCTTTCGTACTGCCAATTGCGCCATTTTAAATTCTTTTTACGATTCCGTTCTTACCCGTTTAATTGTATTGGCTATTTTTGAAAAAAGTAAGACATGAACACAGCAAACATATTTAGAGCAAAATAATTTCATTCCCATAATTTTTGAATATCCATACTGATATTCGTTTTGCATGAAAATTTCCCTTTCTATATTCATCTTGGAAATATATCAATAGAAAGAATTAAAGAAGTTGAAAAATCACTAGATTACAATCGAAATAATAGGCTTCATTATTTGAACCAAATTAAAAAATAAGTAGGTCAATAAATAGTATTTTGACCACAAATTTCGAAAATATAGGCTTTGAAACCCTGAAACTAATTTAAAAAATGCAATTATTCTATAATTCAGAACTTTCTATAGAAACTACTCAAATTACCTTTGATAAAATTGAAAGTAAACATATTGTGCGCGTTTTGAGAAAGAAAGAAGGAGACATTCTTAAAATAACCAACGGAAAAGGTTTTTTGTTTGATGCTGAAATTAGTGCTGCGAACGATAAAAAATGTTCTGCAATTATTATAAATGCAGCAGAAAAGTCAAAACCTTGGAAACATTACCTTCATATTGCCATTGCACCTACAAAAAACAACGACAGGATAGAATGGTTTTTAGAAAAGGCCACAGAAATAGGTATTGATGAAGTTACACCCATTATTTGTTCGAACTCTGAACGTAGATTTGTAAAACTAGAACGCTTTGAGAAAATTATTCAATCTGCAATGAAACAGTCTTTAAAGTTTACACTTCCAAAACTGAATGCAGCGGTAAAGTTTAAAGACTTTATCAATCAAGATTTTGATGGTAAAGTATGCATTGCACATTGTGAAGAACAGGAAAAAAATACCTTAATATCCGTTATACATCCTGCCGAAAAAACAACAATTCTTATTGGTCCAGAAGGTGATTTTTCATCTGAAGAGATTAAAAAAGCGTTGGCCAAAAAATGCATTCCTATTTCCCTTGGCAACAGTAGATTGCGAACAGAAACAGCAGGCATAGTTGCTGTAAATATAGTTTCGTTTATCAATCAGTAATTTATTATATTGCGTGTACATTAAGTTTATGAAACAAACTCTAGTTCCTTTTTTTATGATTTTTTTTATAATAGCCAACGCTCAAGATGTTGCTATTTTAAAATACAAGGGTGGTGGAGATTGGTATTCCAATCCAACTGCAGTACCTAATTTGGTTGCATTTGCAAATGCGACTATTAGCACAACTATTTCTAAAAACCCACAAACAGTGGCTGTTGGAAGTGAAGATGTTTTTAGCTTCCCACTATTGTTTATGACCGGACATGGAAATATTTTATTCTCAAGTGACGAAACAGAAAACCTTAGAAATTACTTAATTTCTGGCGGATTTTTGCATATTTCAGACAACTACGGTTTTGATAAATTTATACGGAAAGAAATTAAAAAAGTATTTCCAAAATTGGAATTTAAAGAAATTCCTAGTAACCATAAAATTTATAATCAAACATTTAAATTCCCTAATGGTATGCCAAAGATCCACGAGCACGATAAGAAACCAGCACAAGGTTTTGGCATTTTCTATGAAGGTAGGTTGGTTATTTTCTATGATTATGAAACCGATTTAAGTGACGGTTGGGAAGATGAAATAATTCATAACAATCCTGAAAATGTAAGAAAAAAGGCATTGAGAATGGGAGCAAATATTATTGAGTATGCATTTAAGAATTAAGAATTCCTGAAATAAAAGACAAACCAACTCGTGGCAAATACTTTGACAGTGACCATGGCTTCAAATGTAACGATGAAAAACAAAGACTGTAAATGTAACTTTGATTTTTAAATAAACTAAAATCTAAAATTGAAACAATACTAAACCATGCAAGATTCAATAGACATCGATGCTATTAAAATAAACTTTGATTCAAGTGGTTTATGGATTTTAAATATTGCTATTGCCATTATTATGTTTGGTGTTGCTCTAGGTATTTCTATTGATGATTTTAAGCGACTTTTTAAAAAACCGAAAATACTTTTTGTCGGTATTTTAGCCCAATTTATTTTACTACCTGCATGTACTTTTATTGCTGTATTAATTATTGAGCCACATCCTAGTTTTGCACTAGGAATGATGATGATTGCTGCCTGTCCTGGAGGAAATGTTTCTAATTTTTTTAGTAAAATGGCTGGAGGAAATGCGGCTTTATCGGTGAGCTTAACAGCATTTGCTACTTTAATTTGTATTTTTATGACACCCATTAATTTACAGTTTTGGGGAGGCCTGTACGAGCCAACAAATCAAATACTAAAAACAGTTTCATTAAATCCTATTGATTTATTTAAATTGGTGGCTGTAATTTTAGGAGTTCCATTATTCTTTGGAATGCTTGTAAAACACTATCATTCTGAAATGGCAGAAAAAATAGAAAAAGTACTAAAACCCTTATCTATGTTGGTTTTTATTACACTTATTTTTATTGCTTTTTCACAAAACTTAGAAGTTTTTATAAAACACATTCACCACGTAATTTTTTTAGTGATTTTTCACAATATCTTTGCTTATATTTTAGGGTTTTACACTGCTAAAAGTTTTGGCTTAAAAAATAAAGACACAAAAACCATCGCTATGGAAACGGGGATTCAAAATGGTGGTTTGGGTTTGTTGTTAATATTTGGTTTCTTTGAAGGTCTTGGAGGAATGGCTTTATTGGCTGCTTTTTGGGGGATATGGGATGTGTTTTCTGGGATTCTTTTGGCAACTTATTGGGGCAGAAATACGAAAAAAAAAGTTCAATAAAATAATATTTTTCTATTAAAAGCGTATCGTTTATGATTCAAAAAATTTGGTTTACACTTGTTTGGAGCTGCATTAAGTTTGGCTTATTTTTTTACAGTAAAAAAATAACCGTATTAGGGCGTAAAAATATTCCCAAAAAAGGCGCTGTCTTATTTGCCGTAAACCATCCAAATGGGTTGGTAGACCCGTTGTATGTTACCACCACGAATAAGAGACAGAATCACTTTTTGGTAAGAGCTGCCTCTTTTAAAAAACCATTTATAAAAAAGATTCTAGAATCACTCTATTTAATGCCTATTTATAGAATTAGAGATGGCGTAAAGCAATTAGCTAACAATCAAGAAATTTTTGAAAAATGCCATAAAATTTTGGATAAAGGCGAAACTCTAATGATATTCCCTGAAGGAAGTCATGACAAAAAAAGAAGCATTAGACCGTTGAGCAAAGGATTTACTAGAATTATTTTTGGCGCATTAGAAAAGAATGCAGCTTTAGAAATTGCAGTAGTTCCTGTGGGAGTTACCTATCAGCATCCTTCTCATTTTCCTGCAAAAGTTACTGTAAATTATGGAAAACCGATTGCTACAAGAACACTGTTTGAAACAAATACTTTAGCGAGGTCGGTTTATATTTTAAAAGACAAAGTAAACGAACAGTTAAAAGAATTGACCGTTCATATTCCTAATGACGAAAATTACGAGACTGTTTTACAAAAATTAAATGATGCGCAAGTTGACTTTACAAAAGTGAATAGCGTAAATAAAATGATAAAAAACAATAGATTTCCACCTAAAAAAGCTCCAAAAAAAAACCATTTAAAACCAGTTCTCTTTTTGATAATTTTAAACTCGCTACTTCCATTTTTAGTCTGGAAAAAAGCATCTAAAAAAATTGACGAAGTTGAGTTTGTAGATACTTTCAGATTTGGATTGAACCTGGTTCTATGTATTATTTTTTATGGATTACAAGCTTGGATTCTTAGTATCTATTTTGGCAGCATCGTTGGTTTCTTCTATCTCTCTGTCTCTGCTCTGCTCATTATAATCTACGTGAAATTAGCACCTACAAATGCAAAAAAATACGCAGATTCTAAGGACGCTCATAAATACGCTTAGTCCTGATTAAAACGGCATTCTTTTTAATTGTCAGTTAGAGTGAAGCGCTTTTTAGCGCGATATATCGAGAACGAGATTAAAAAGAGATAGTTGAAAGAAGGATATAGCTTCTAATTAATAATGGCATCTTGAATTAGTTGCTGAATCCTTGTGCGCATATTACTGTCAATGAGACCTCGATTGTCCATCTTTGGATAGACTCTGTTTGATAAAAAAACATAGACCAATCCACTTTGTGGGTCTGCCCATGTATAGGTGCCCGTAAAACCAGAATGCCCAAAACTTTCATCAGAAACACAACCACAGGTGGCTTTTACATCTGGATCTAGTTGTGGCTTATCGAACCCCAAACCTCTACGAACTTTTTCTTCAGAAAAATAACGCTGGTTAAATTTATCTATTGTTTCTGATTTTAAATAGCGTTTGCCACCATAAAACCCTTTTTGTAAGTACATCTGCATAATTTTACCAACATCATTTGCATTGGCAAATAAACCGGCATGCCCCCCAACGCCGCCTAGCATTGCAGCACCCATATCGTGCACATTCCCATGCAGTAATTGATTTCTGAAATAATCATCTTTTTCTGTCGGTACAATTTCGTCTCGACCAAACTTACGCAATGGTAAATACGTGGTTCTGTCCGCTCCTAAAGATTGGTAAAACTCTTGATCTGCTAATTTATTTAAAGGCTTTTTGTACTTTTTTTCTAAGGCTTCTTTTAAAAGATAATATCCCAAATCGCTGTAGTTATATCCCAAACTTTCCGTTTGATCTGCATCTTTGATATACTTATAAATGCTGTCTTTGTAGTTTTTATGGATAAAAAGGTTTTCTGCCACCTTCAATCTAAAAGTATTTGTTTGCTTTTTTCTATAAAAAAAAGGCAAATTTTCACCGGTAATGCTGTCTTGCGTTTCTATATAAAAAGGAATCCAAGCTTTTAATCTACCGAAATGAGAAAGCACTTCTTTTACTGTAACTGTGTCTTTATTAGAATTAGAGAAACTCGGTAAAATATTTCTTAGACTCGCCGTTAGAGGAATTTTGTTTTCTTCTTCTGCTTTCATTATTAAAGGCAAAGAAGCTAAAATTTTAGTAAGCGAAGCTAAATCATAAATATCCGAATTTTGTACTTTTAGTTTCTGATCATGGGTATGATAACCATAACTTTTTTCGAGTATTACTTTCCCATTTTTTGCCACAAAAACCTGAAAACCAGGCGCCATCTTTTCATTAATAATGGTATCTGCCATTTTATCTATCAAAGCCAGCTTCTTAGAGGATACCCCTACAGCTTCTGGTATTGTATATTCAAATCGACTCAAGTTCGCACTTGTAATACCAAAACCTTCTTTAAAATCTGCACCCACAGAAACCGGTAATTTTCCTTTTGCTGTAATCGCACCAAACAACAATTGGGCAGAAATTTCTTGCGCCAATTTGCTGTTTTGATAAGAGACAACTAGCCCTTCTATATTGCTGAAATTTTTAATTTGAAGCAAACTATACGGACTTGCAAAAACATCTAAAACAACCTTATTTTTTCTTGCTATTGCTTGCAGCCAAATCAATTCTTTGTTTGAAAATTTATAACTTTTCCAAGGATTTACATTCGATTTGTGAAAGCCAATAATGACATAATTATAGCGCTTTAATTTTTTGATAATTTCATCTAAATTTGTATCTGAAATAACAGTTACTTTTGTGTACTTCTTCAGCATATTAACAAAAGGTTTATTTTCTGCATCTCCTAATTTCACATAGGCAATTTTCTTATTTTCTAAATCCTTGATAGGTAAACTAATCGCGTTATTTTTTAAAAGTGTCAATGAATTCTTTACGAGTTCTCTGTGCAACAAGGCATCCTCTATACGATTCAAGTCTTGTTCAATATTTTCTAATTCTATAGACTCATAATTGTGTAATCCAGCCCAATATTTCGACTTTAAAATTTTTCTTACAGAGTAGTTTAAACGTTCTATTGCAAGTGTTTTTGTTTCTAAAGCTTTTTTTATTAAAGCAATAGAGGCTGGCACATCTTGCGGAATTAATAACAAATCGTTACCTGCTTGAAATGCTGCTAAATCAACTTCTGCAGAAGTTGCATAATTAGCTGCAGCTTTCATATTTAAACCATCTGTAATAATTAGTCCTTCAAAGCCCAGTTGCTCCTGCAACAAATTAGTTACTACATTTTTAGAAAGTGATGTTGGTAAATTTACAACCGGTTCTAAACTTGGCATGTTTAAATGTGCAGTCATCACACTTGCCAAACCAACATCAAATGTTTTTTTGTAAGGATATAATTCAATGGAGTCTAAGCGCGCCAAATCAAAATTTAAAAGTGGTAATGTATGATGAGAGTCTGATGCTGTATCGCCGTGACCAGGAAAATGTTTCCCGTTTGCCAACACACCTTCACCTTGCATTCCTTGAATAAAAGCAATTGCTTTTTCTGTAACATTTTCTTTATTTTCGCCAAAAGAGCGGTTTCCAATAATCGGATTTTCTGGATTTACATTAATGTCAATTACGGGTGCAAAATTTACATGAATTCCTATTCTTTTTGCGTGTTCTCCCAAATGTTTTCCAAACTTTTTGATCAAAGAATTATCTCTAATAGCACCTAGAGTCATGTTCCAAGGAAAACGATAGGTATTTTTTAAACGCATGTCTAAACCCCACTCACCGTCAAAACCTATTAGCAGTGGCACTTTTGCCAAATCTTGATATGTATTGGTTAATACGGCTTGTTTCTCTGGAGTTCCTTGCATAAAAATTAAATTACCTACATGATATTTTGTAATCATTTCAGTAATAAAGTCCTCCTGTTTTTTATCGCGATTAGAATAGGCTTGAATCATAAATAACTGTCCTATTTTTTCATCTACAGACATCCCTTCTAAAATGCTGTCTACCCAAATTTTTTGCGCTTCAAAATCTTTGGTTCTCAAGGGATCCAATCTTTGAGCACTTAAATGAAATGCAAAGACCATCAAAACGATCAATATAATGTTGTTCTTCATGCTTATTTTAAATATTTTTTGGCGTTTTAACAGGCTGTCGCTACTCGCTTTTTTTAGGTTTGCTCTTGATATAATTTTTTTTCCTAGATCTTAAAAACCACTCGTAACATCCCCTAAAAAAGAGCTCAAACACATCGCTCAATCCTGAACGCAATATGTTCATTATCTCAATATTATCAGTTAAAAATAAATAGTTATACCAAAAAACGTTTGTGCCAGCTTTCTTTTGCAGGAATTTCCCAATTGTTTTCGAAATCTGCTTTTGTTGCTACCATATTATTAAAAACAATAGTCTCTGAAGTTACTTTTTGTTCTTTCGCAAACCTTTGAAAATCGTGCAATTTCACCAAGTTAATGGTATCATTGTCCTTAAAAGTAACATTCATTTTATTCATTAAATCTAAGTCAAACTCCTTTTCTATGGATTGTATAAAACGAACCGAACTGTCTATAGAGCAGCCGGAAACTGTATTAAAACTTTCATCTACAGCCAAGACTAAAAACTGATTGTACTTAAAAGTAAAGGATCCTTTTACATCATCTCCATGGCGTGTCCATTGTTTGATAAAATCTTCTGCCTTTAAAGCAATAAAATCCATTTCTGTATGGGTAAATTCTCTATCCGCTTGATAAATCCAAACACGAGAATTATTTGGTAAATTTTTATATTCTGTAAACATATTTTAAAAATGTTTAATTGTTTAACTGTGTATTTGTTTAATTTGATAAAGTTAATGAAATTGCAGGGGTTATAGATTCATTTCTTTTGTTATTGAAATTTGATTGCTCCCATTTTCCTTGATAAAAAACCCATTCAATTTTATTTTTCTCTATTTTACCACGTAAAGATGGAGAAATAAAAATTTCTACTTTTTTTGTTTTTGTATCATTTTCTTTAATAATTTCAACTTCATAAAAGTTTTCTGGAAGATATAAAAATTCAAACCCAATGAAAAACCCTTCTTTAGGAAACTCTACATCATATTTTGCCAAATCAACTTTAACTCTTTTTTCTCTTTTCTTTACATTTACTATTATTTGATTTTGAATAAAATCATCTTTTGGTTTGCTTGTTAAAGAATCAACTGAAAAAAATCTCACCCTAAACTTTCCTGATTTAGCTTTAGGAAATTCACCAATATAAAAAGTGACATTTTTTAAATATGGTGTTTTTTTATACTCCATATTATAATCAAAAAACTTAGTTACTATCCAGGGACTATTTTTAAGAGCTCCAAAACCAGAGTTTAATTCCTTTCTTTTATATTTATCTATTACTAATTCTCTATCAACTTTTTTAGAAATAATAATTTCATTTAACTCAAAACTTTTTGGCTGCAAAAACAGCGTTTTTTGCTGCAACTGTTCTGCTAATACGATAGTATCCTTATAATTTAAACATGAAATATGTACTTTTTCTTGCAGTAGTTGTTTGTCAATTTCTAAATTAAAAACACCATTTACTTGAGATGAAATACCTAAATTCGTTTTTAGAAAACTAATATTTGCATATGCAATTGGTTCGTTTGTGTTTTTATCTAAAAGCTTGCCCTTAAATTGAATATTTTGACTAAAAATTTGCGAACTAATAAAAAACAAGAAAATTAGTTTTTTCATAAATTTAAAATTTCTTTTAAAAGACTTCTAAACACAAAATTCTTGAGAAAAAATCTCATTAGAAATAACATCCTACATTTATTTATTACCTCAAATTAAATTTCTGCTGCAATGCTTGCAACTTATCTTCATCTGTCATCTTAGTCTTGGGCGCAGACATTCTTTGCTTTATTTCTTTCAGCACCTTTTTAGTGTACAATGGAAAATCTGCATTTTGTATCCAATTATTATACCCAGGATTTTCTTTAAACACTTCCTCTACCGTTCTTCCTTTATACTTTCCAAATGAAAAAACTTCTTGTTTGTCATCATTCATCAAAATAAAACCTGCAAAATCCGCTCTTATTCCGTGTGTAGAAAACTCACTTAAGGCGTCTACAGAGTTTTCAATATCTGTATATTTATCTAATTGTGCCAATAAGATTTCATAGGTTGCGTTGGTATCTGCTGCTGCACCATGTGCGCCCTCCAGTTCTTTTCCGCAGTAAAACTGATATCCCGCTCCTAAAGTTCGTTGTTCCTTTTTATGGAAAATAACTTGCACATCAATCGCTTTCCTGTCATTCATATTAAAGTCAATTCCTGCGCGCATTAATTCTTCTGCTAACAAAGGAATATCGAATCTATTAGAGTTAAAACCAGCCAAATCACAACCTGCAATCATTTCGCTTACATCTTGCGCTAATTCTTTAAAAGTAGGCTCGGTAACTACTTTTTCATTTGTAATTCCGTGCACATCAATAGAGCCTTGCGGAATATCCATCTCTGGATTTACCAACCATGTTTTACTTTCTTTATTTCCATTAGGAAATACTTTTAAAATAGCGATTTCTATAATCCTATCTGTTGCAATATTTACACCTGTAGTTTCTAAATCAAAAAATACAATTGGTTTTACTAAGTTTAAATTCATTGTTTTATTTTATCATTACTCTAAATCAGCAATCTATTTTTAATTGGAATCAATTGCAAGGTTCTCAACATAAATTTAGCCAAAATTTATTCCCCAAAACAGGTAAGATATTATGCTTTTTGAGAGCATAATCTCGAACTTCTTTTGTTTTAAATTATAAAACTTTAGCACTTTAAGAAACTTGCTATTTCCATAAGTTTTGTTGTAGCTTTTAATCTTTAAAGATAAAAAAAATATCTTTTTTAGCACTACTTTTAACGCTTGTTTCACAAAATATTTCTAAACGGGGAAGATTTTAAAAAACGCTGGCAAAAAAGCAATTTTTAGTTCTTATCTTTGAATACTAGAACAACTGTTGTAAACCATGAAGAAAAAAATTCTTACGCTACTACTGCTATCTTTTGTTGTTTTTTCTTGCAAGAAAACAGTCAAAGAAACCAATGCGATAGCAGCCTCAGAAATAGCTGAAAAAACAAATACTTCTTTACTGAAGATCACACCAATTTCACACGCCACAGCTGTTTTAAACTTCAATAATGAAGTTATTTATCTAGATCCAACTGGTGGAGCCGAAGCTTTTTCAAACTTCGAAAAACCTACTTACATTGTTATTACAGATATTCATGGAGATCATATGGACTTAAAAACGTTAGCAGCTTTAGATCTAAGAGAAACTAAAATTATTGCTCCAAAAGCAGTTGCAGATAAAATTACGGCAATTAAAGCGCAGGCCATTATCCCAATAAACAACAATGAAAAAAAGTCTTATTATACTTTTGATATAGAAGCAATTCCGATGTATAATTTACGCCAAGAAGCGCTAAAATTCCATTCAAAAGGAAGAGGAAATGGGTACGTATTCACAATTAATAAGAAAAGAATTTATTTCTCTGGAGACACAGAAGACATTCCTGAAATGCGTGCTCTAAAAAACATAGACAAAGCGTTTGTCTGCATGAACTTACCTTACACAATGATTGTCGAAAGTGCTGCAGATGCAGTTTTAGACTTTAAACCAAAACAAGTTTTTCCGTATCATTATAGAGGAACTAACGGTTTGAGTGATGTTGCAAAATTTAAGAAAATTATAAATAAAAAAAATCCAGCTATTGAGGTTGTTCAATGGAACTGGTA
>ENA-ORXF01002165-ORXF01002165.1-marine-metagenome-genome-assembly--contig:-NODE-2165-length-11965-cov-4.852456_pt1 | contig 11965 bp, 7 predicted proteins | sample MGYA00237864_ERZ511476 | MGnify/ENA primary metagenome ERZ511476 (study PRJEB26306, sample SAMN06343908) | marine metagenome | isolation source: coastal waters | place: Atlantic Ocean: West Antarctic... | reverse complement strand
GGAACAAAAAGTAAAAAAGTGAAACTATTATCACTATTAATAATTTCTTCTTCTTCATTTATAATGATTTGATCTATCTTACCGTCTTTTATTGCTCCTGTAATAGAAACAGTTCCTGCGGCATCAATAAGAATTAACCTATCTTCTTCGGCCCACTTTGGCTCATTAATTTCAATCAATTTAGGACCAACCTTAACAATTTTATCTACACCACCATTTTTAACTACAAATTTTTGTTTTATATAGCCATCAGCACAACCTTGTTCCTTTTTAACTTTAACGTATGCCCAGTCCTTATTTTTTTGAGAAGGTGAAATAAATAATAATTCTTGTCCTTTCTTAACAATAGCCACAACATTAGACTTGCCAGCAGGTTTTTGGTAAACTTTAGTATTAGACAATACTTTATGATTAAAAGGTATGTCACCACAATCAGCTAACCCACCAAGCTCGTCTTCTAAGTCCCGTATTTCCTTATCTTTATTTGTAATTATCTCTACAATTTTTTTTTTCTTATTTTCAATTTCTAAAATTGCACAGTCTTGTTGTAATTTGCTTAATCTATGAACAAAATTCCATCGCTGATCATTTGCTAGTTGTGATTTAGTTCTATCTTTTTCTTCAATACATATCATTGGTTTATGTTTTTTAGATTTATGAGCAGAGGCTTCATTAATATTAAAAATAAAAGTTACAGAAAAAATTACTGTAAAAAATAAAATTAAATTAATTAGTTTTGTATAAATTTTATAATTCATATTAATCATTATATAATAAATCCTTTATGTGGTCAGCTGAAACTGCAATATTTTCTGCTGCTGTATCAGAAATTAATGTATTCAGGCCAATAATATTTCCATCATCATCAAATAAAGGTCCACCAGAACTGCCAAAGTGAATTTTTGCACCATGAACAATAAACTTGGTATCCTTATCAAAACCTGTAGTTCCTCCCATTTCCTCTGAAGTGCCTAACCATTGAATATCACCTGTCGAAGTATGACCAATCAACCCACCGGGTGAACCCATTGCTCTAACAAAACTGCCTTTTTTAAGTTTTTCAAAGCTAATAAATTTTTTAACAGGTTTCATGGCTACTTTAAATACCCCTTTAGGAGTATGTTTAATTATACAAATATCTTTTGCTTCATTTTCTTTTACAAGTTTTGCCTCAGCCCAATCTTTTCCATTAATAGTTTTTATCCAAATGTGTTTACTCACATCATTTGAATTCCATTGATTTTCTTTTAAAATTTCATGTCCTTTTTTATCAAGTTCCATCATCGCTACATGACAATTTGTTGCAATATCTTTATCACTAATAATCACACCAGAGCCGCTTCCAATAGGAAATTCTTTTTTTAGTTTTTTGTTATATAAAACAACCTCAATATAGACAGTGGATTGTTCTAATTTTTCGATATTATTTTTAGGTTTTTTAGCTATTTGCTCATCAAATAAAGTTCCACCCTCTGCTTTATTAATAAATTTTTCTAAACACTCGTTATAAGCTACGAGACCATATTTTCGTGATCTGTTACAATTCCATTTAACAGAGTCGATTTGATCTTTAGTTAGATCACCAAAATCTGCATAATCATTTCCATCACTAATAAAGTTGGCTCTAACCTCTGAGTTACAAGCTTCTTTATTTGATGAGTCTTTGCATTGAATTTTTATAGAGTCCCTATGGCCTTTGGTTAACTTATTAACTCCACCACCATCATTATCCCCACAAGATACCAAAAATAAGGGAATTAATAATAAAAATTTATTAAATTTAAAAAAGTTGCTCATTATCAATATATTTTAACCTTAACTTTAGCATTAATTTATAGACTCTTGGAAGCTTTATTAATTAAATAGGTTTTTAAAAAATTACTAATGAATTCTAATATATTCAAATATTTTGTATTAATTTATTTTTTAGCCATCTCTTTAGTGGAAGCGAAGGATGAATGTACACCTGAATTTGAAATAACTAAATCTAACTCAATAGCTCAATCAACAAATACTGATGATATTGAAAAGTCAGTGTTTATTTATTTTGATCAGAGTTTGAGTATGCAAGGTTACACAAAGAATCAGCCTGGGCAGAATAATTTATATGTAAATGTAATAGATGATTTGCAGCAAATAGCAGAAAATGTTGGTTCTAAAACTTATTACCATAGTTTTGGTAAATCAATCGTTCCTATTAAGGAAAATAAAATTTCGCAAGTAATAAAGCCATCATTTTATGAATGTACTAGTTCAGCATCAGACTGTAATAATCAAGAATCAAAAATTCATTTACCTTTTAAGATGGCAAAAGCTAATCCGGATGGCACTTACATTATTGTAACTGATTTATTTCTATCAAGTAAACAATTAGTTGGTGGAACACTAAGTCAATTAACCAAACCTTTAAAATCGATATTAAAGAAAGGTAAATCAGTTGGAATTATAGGAGTTATGAGCTCATTTAATGGTACCATTTATGACATTCCTACTATGGAAGGGGGCACCGTCTCATACACAGAGGCACAAAAAAGACCTTTTTATATAATTGTCATTGGTGATCAAAAAGAAATTAATCAAGTTAAGAAAAATTTAGAAGAGCAGCATTTTACTGATGCAGAAGATAGTTATAAATATACATTAATCACTAGTACGCCCATATTACAAAATCTTAATGAAAAAAAATTAATTAGTGAAGATAATATAAGTTCTAAAGTTCTTAAAGCAGAAAACTTTAAGTTTGATTATATTAAAGAAACATTACCAGTTTATAAATTTGATATTAGAAATAAAAGCAAAAGTATTAAATTCTCAATTAATAAAGACAATATAATTGTTAAAGGCTCTAATGGAGTTTCAAAATTTAGAATAGAAAACACTTTATGGTCTAGTAAAGAAAATAGATGTAGTAAAATTAATGAAGATGATTGGAAAAAAGACAGAAGAATAGAAATTAGTAAAACAAGTGGTGGTCTTACAGATTCTAATGAAAAAAAATTAGATATCTCTATGTTTAGCTCACTACCATTAGAAAAAATGTTTTGGGGAAGAAAGTATTTTTACCTAATAGATATTTATGCTGAAAAACCTGGTAACGCATCAGAAGAAACTTTTAAAGAGTGGTCAGTTAGAGACTCAGATGCTGAAGAATTTAAAGATGGAAACCCAGTAGAATTTAAAACATTGAATTTAACAAAAATTATGAAAATCTTAAATTCTGTTGCAAACAATGAATTTCAACCAACGTTAATAGCAAGCTTAGCTTTAAACTTTAATTTATTAAAATAACTATGATAAATATTTTTAGATCACTATTCCTTTCACTAATTGGCTTGGGCCCTTTTGCGGCGATTAGCATATTCTTTATAGTTAGTATGATAGTTGGAATTGGTCCTGAGTCAGCTCTTGCAACTTACTTTGGTGATTATATCATAAACTCAGAAAGTCTTGCAGATGCTGGTGATTCATTTGAAGACGTATCTAGCTATTTATTTAGATTTTTTTATGAGCTTAATATAGCGCTTCTTTCTTTAACTATAATTGCAGCTTTAAGTTGGAGCGCTTCGTCTCATTATCTTAATATTGATGCTCCTGGAAAAGCAAAAATCTACTTTATTCATTGGGCAATATTTTCAAGTATATTTGTAGGTTTATTGGTTGCTATAATTTTATATTTTACTCAATCTACTGCGTATTTGGCTCAACAGTTTTTAAGTGGTAGTGGCAAAACTCAAATAATACTAATCAGCTTAGTATTATATATTATTATGTATTACGCTGGAGTTCTTTTAGGCACAGCAAGATTTGCTAGATCTTCAGTTTTATTAGCAAATAAACTACCAGGAGGCTTTTGAAAAATTTTATAATAGGAATTGGAGGAACTGGAGCTAAATGCTTAGAGCATTTATTGCATTGTTGTTCTGCTGGTCTTGGTCCTAAAAATTTATGGGCTGGAATGGTTGATCAGGATGAAGCCAATGGAAATGTTAGTAGAACTAAAATTCTATTAAGTAAATATATGAATTTAAGAAGTAGCCTAAGAAATGAGTCTAAGCATGATTTAGCTAAAGACAGCAATTTATTTAAAACTAACGTTACTGCTAATAATGATTCTGTATGGCTACCTTTAAAGGGAGCAGACCCAACACTAGAGGAAGTCATAAACTACAACATGCTGAAACCTGAAGTTAAAGGTTTAATTAATTGTTTATATGATCCTGAAGAAAGAATGCAAAATTTATCAGAAGGATTTAGAGCAAGACCTAATATTGGTGCGGCTGCAATGCTTGCAACAACAGCTAATGAGGATGATCCTTTTTGGTCTCAAATTTACAAAGCAATTGATGCTGCAAGAGGTGGTGAACAGGTTAAAGTATTTATCATAAGCTCTATCTTTGGTGGCACTGGTGCATCTGGATTTCCAAACATTGCAAGAAGAATAAAACAAATTCAAAAAGAAAAGAATGTAACATCTAATTTTCATTTAGGTGGTGCGTTAATGCTTCCTTATTTTAATTATGAAGTTCCTGAGGAAAATATGGAAGGTGAGTTATTTGGAAAACCAGAAGAATTTTTAGATCAAACTAAAGGAGCTCTAGAGTATTATGCAAAATTATTTGAGCATAATAAAATTTTTGATCAAGTATATGTTTCAGGTTGGGATCCACTTTCGAAATTAGCAAATTTTAAAATGGGTGGAAATTTACAAAATAATCCTCCATTATTTCCAGAATTATATGCTGCACTAGGAGCCTTGAGGTTCTTTAGTGAAGATAACTCAATTAGTGAAAATCAAGAAATATTTCATATAGGTAAAAATGAAAGTAATGATATTTTATGGAGTGATATTCCAAATGTATCAAATAATTTAAATTCAAAAGATTATTTAAGTAAATTAATACGATTTAGCTTTTCTTATAACTGGATGTATGGACCAGCATTAACTGGAAGCTGGAGTAAGATTAAAAAATATCAAAATGAAAATTGGTTTAAAAGACTAATTTATAAAAATACATACAATTATGAAACAAAATCATGCGAAGTTGGCCATGAGCAAAACCAAGAAATTATTATATCTATGCAAGAATATTGCCAAGATGTTTTAACATGGATTACAGATATGCAATATTCAACTGTTGCTAATACTGATCAAAAAATGGATTTGATTGTTTCTGATTTCTTTTCAGAGTTTAAAGCAAAAAACACTTCTAAGAGAGTAGATATTAAAGAAAAACTAAATGCTACTGAGAAGAATCAATTCAATACATTAATCAATGACAGCAAAAATTTAAAACTTTTAAATATCATGAGCAATATTAGTTACAAAAAAACTTATAAGGATCAAAAAGGTCTAGGTGTGTTTATTGACATTCTTTTTAGATCGTGTGAGCAATAATTATGGTTAAAAAAGTACTACCACCGTTAAATGAACAAAACCAAGTACCAAACATTGCTGGATCTGGTGAATGGAAGGCTGAAGATGCTACATTTTTAGAGAAATTGGCTAAAGGTTTGAAAATGAGTGGTGAAGATGTGGTTTCTGCTGCTGATATCAATTCGGTCCCTGATGTTTGGGCTAGAGTTTTAATTGTTAGAAATGGATTAGTTGATAATAATAAATCGATTGTTGATGAATGGAGAGGTACTCTAGCACTTCTTGCATTAGCACCTTATTACAAGCATATTTATGATTTAAACTCTAGTATAGTTAATATTCAAGACATTAAGAATAATCCTTTTACCAATGCAGGTTCCACAGATACAAAATATTCACATATTGGAAAAATATTATTTGATGTAAAGCCACAAGATACAATGGCACAAGGTCAGGACTGGAATGCAATTGCTGTTTTAAATTTTAAAAGTGATCAAGCTATAGCAATAATAAATCCATATACAATGGTTGCTGCTGCTAGGGATTATACATCGATTGAAAACATTCAAAAACTTCCTTGGTATGAGGATGGTTTTTTAAAAGATCCATGTAACGCTGGAGATATGAGAAACGAACAATATGCGGTCTTATCTCATTACCTTAATAATTTAATTACTGGTATTCAAGGGTTAAGTCCTTCAAACATGGAAGTTTTTAACGCTGTAATGGGTAGACTTCAGGAATTTAAAATTGCATGTGATGCAAAGGCAGGGTCTGCTGAATTTTCAGGATGGACACAAACTAGAGTAAATTTAAATTTACCTGCACAACCCGTTTATGACAAGCTGGCCCAAATATTTATAGGTGCCACAGATCAAAATGCCAAATTTGATTGTGGTTTAGCGGTTAGGCCTGAATTTGAAGGACAAATTAAAGGAGCTATATTTGCAGACTTCAGAGTTGCACAGTCAACAGGTAGAACGCTATCTGATATTAGAGTGTGGAATAACTATTCTCTAAACTCATTAAGACAAGATGAAAACCTCTCAAGAAATTTAAAATTAGAGTGTGAAAAAGAAGGTTACTTGTATTTAACACCAGAAACAATTTTTACAGAAAAATTAGTTGTATTTGCTGGAGATAATAGAAAACTTAAAGAACATTCAGGTGATGGTAATCAATATGCATATCCAGTCAACAGTTCATTATTAATGTTTATGGATCCAAAAGCTTTATCAACTAACTGTGTTGTTTCACCTGATGGAGATAATTATAAAGCTGTAATTTATTTAGAGTTAGTAACTGAGAAAGGTAACTCTATGAGCTATACCCTAGAGAAAATTTTTAAAGCTAAAGATGTTGTTAAGAATAGAGGTGTGCCACTTGGATTTAGTGTCTGGCCAGATATTAAAATTGATAACTGGGACCAGTATTTCTTTTTCTATGATGGAAATGCACAGGTAAATATTTTACCTAAAAATATTTTTGCAGTTAAAGATATTCGAAATAAATTAGAAAATTTAGATGGTAGTGATAAAATTAAATTTATTGATAACATGGCAAATTCTCATCAGGTTATTGGTGAAGAGATACCAATACAGCAAACAACAGCGGTAACAGAGTTAAGAACATTAAAATCATCACCAGAGGCGATACTGTGTAATGTAGCTACTCAATCTAGTGGTAAAGCTTATACAGAGCATAGTAAAAGAGTTGATGTAGGGTTAATCTTATTTCCTGATGCTCAAGAAATACAAGAAAATAGCAATCAATGGTCTGTTGGAATTGACTTTGGAACCACTAACTCCTGTGTGTACTTTAAGGAAAATAAAGAGAACCCTAAAGAGTTAATTTTTAGAAATAGAATTAATACTCCTTATGAGCCAGGTACCGAAGAAGAAGAAATTGAAGAGGTAATGCAAGCACACAAGGAATTTGTTCCAAGTAGAGAAGTTACAGTTCCATTCATGACTATTTTAAGAGAGAGATCTTATAAGGAAACTTCGGTTGATAATTTACCCTTCAGAAGTAATTTTATTTATTATGTAGATCAAGTTTTATATGCAATTCAGGATCTTCCTGATGACAAGAGACCGTTAAAATTTAATTTAAAATGGGATGAAGCTGAACAAAGTAGAACCAAAGTTCAATATTTTGTTGCTCAAGCTGTTTTGCAAGCTGCAGTAGAGGCTGCTGCAAATGGAGTTAAAAGAGAAAACTTAACTTTTAATTTCTCTTATCCAGAAGCGTATAATGCAGATCATTTAAGATCATTTAAAAGAATAACAAGAAGAGCCGTTAATGTAGGACTTGGTGATGAAAAGTATAATTCACAAGAAAAAACAGGGTTTGAGACGGAAAGTATTTCTAGTGCACTGTATTTTGCAAAAGGACAAGAAATACCATTTACAGAAAATGTTGTAACTATTGATATTGGTGGTGGAACTTCTGACTTATCTATTTGGCAAGATACTAAATTACTTTGGAGAAACTCATTTAGATTAGCTGGTAAGGATGTGCTGATTAATCATTTAAGTAACAATTTAACATTGATTAAAGAAATTAGTGGTAACGATGATTTATTATTGGAAAGTTATCAAACACTTCAAAGTATTAAAAATAATAAAACTAAACTTGCTAATGGTATTGAGTTATTAGTTAATAGTCCCCAATTTGGTGAGGCGTTTAAAAATAGATTTGATATAATTAGTGGTAAGGAAAAAGGAAAAGAACTCAAGGATTTAACTGAATTAGCATTATCAGGAATACTTTATTATGTTTCACAAGTATTAAATCATTTAACAGAAAATAATGAATTTAAAACAGGTTCTGGTAAATCAAAATCACTAAGAATATGCTTGGGTGGTAAAGCTAGCACACTTTATAAAATTGTTTTTGAAGATAGTGACGATCAAGAAGGCTTATCTAAAATGATTGAAAAGGTTACCGGTGGGATATTTACATCAATTGGTATTGTTTTTACTGACACACCAAAACACGAAGTGTCATATGGTTTGTTAGTTGATAAAGAGGGTGCTACCGATCTTGATTTAACTGATAGATCTCATGAAACAGTTTTAGGTGAGGATGTGTTGGTGGGTAAAACTAATATTGGTATTCTTTCTGGATTAGATGCTGATAAAAAATGGAGAGTTAAAGATATTTCACAACTAAAAACTTTTTTAAAATATTTGCAAGCGTATTCAAAAATTCCAGTCAAATTGACTAAAAAATTTGAAGGAGATCTTGAAGGAAAAATTAATGCTGAATTAAAAAATGGACAATCTAGAGCCCAAGATTTAAAGAAAAATATGCAATCTGTTGAAGGTGACGATAGTCTTGCTGAAATTCAAAAAACATCATCAATTATTGAGCCAGTATTTATTCAAGGTTTGAAGTTGGTAATTAATGAAATTACTAGCGGTAAATTAAAACTCAAATAAAAATGTCTAAAGTATCTGTTAAATTTTTTATAACAATATTGTTATCCTTACTATTGGTGAATTCACATTCAATCGCATTTCATAAAGAAAACCAATTACAAACGAATAAAAAAACTGAGTGGGATGGAAGTCCAGATGTTAAAGAGGATTTTGAGAATATAGCTAAACAAGAGTTTTGTGCATTTAGCTCAAAAGGTAAAATAGATAAAATTCAAGGCGCCCCCATTAAAGATTCTACAACTGGCAAAGAAAGGAAAGATGAAATAACAGGAGAGCCAGTATTTGAGGAGGTAGACTCAACAATAATAACTATTTCTGGATATCATTCAAAAAACAAAAAAAAGGCAGGCTCTATATTAAAACCTAGTTTGGCATCAATGAATTTAAATGCTAATTGGGCAAAAATTAAATTAGTTGAAATATTAAAGATGTATTGTTTGCAAGATAACATTGAAAACAGACCATCAAAATTTAAAGGTTCTTATTTAGAGGAATTTTACACTCAAGTTGCAAAAGATAATGGATATTTAAAAGCGAATAGTGAAAAAGGAGATTATAATAAAAAATTACTAGAAGGTCCTGAGGGAAATCTAATATTAAAGATCGGTATTGTTATTAATAATCCAAATGCAGTTTGGTACGTTCCTGATTTTTTAGAGAAGCAGGAATTAGAAAACAAAAAAAAAGTAAAAACTGCTGCAGATAAAGCAAAAAAAGAAAAAAATAGAAAAGCTATAGAAAAAGCCAAGAAAGATGGAAATGAACAATGGCTTTCTGAAAATAAACAAAATTTTTTAGATCAACTTAATAAAAAACTAAATCAATATAATAAAAAAATTGAAGATCTTACAAAGAAAAGAAATTTTTTATCTAATAAATATTTAAAATTTGAGAAAGAGTTTTTAAAAGTTAACAAATTAATTAGAGAAACTTTTGATGACTTAAATAATCCTGGTGATGAAAATGTAAAAAAATTTAAAAAGGAAATTAGATCAAACCAAGAAGTTTATTTATCTGGAATAGTTAGCAAAGATTATGAAAATAGATTAAATAAAATTAACAAAATAAATTTTGAGAAATATAAAAACTATACGACTTTAAAAAGTTTGATTAAGAGATCGAAGAAATCAGAAAAGGTACCAAATTTTGTTGGTAATGATAGCATTAAGGCTTTTGGATTTACTTGGAAACAAAAAAAAATAGGTTTTATTCAAGAGTTCAAGAACTTAAAAGATAGAAATCTTGGTTCAGGATCTGATGTTGATGATTCTGATATGCATACCCTGAATAAAGAAATTACAGATCATATCAAAATTATAGATGAATCTATTACACAGCAAGTTTTAGATTTAATTGCCCTAGATGAAGAAATTAAAAATAAAACTGATTGGCCAAAGATTGCAATTTATCTTGTAGTCATTATATTTTTTGGTGTTGCAATTTACTATGTTTTAACTCAACGAAGAAAAATAAAAGATATTGAAGAAGAAGCAGATAAAAAAGTTGGTTCTCTAAAAAATGAGTTGGAAAATAAAATAAGAAACACTTCTGATCAAATTAAATCAGCCAGTAAAGATACAATAAGATTACAACAATCTTCAATTGATCCTAAACAAACACAAATTTCTGAGGTAATACCAAAAACACCCGAACAAATTATAAAAGAAAAGTATGACGAATTGGTTTCTGATTATAGTGATGCTCTAGAAGATTTTTCAAAAGTTGTAGAATTTAAGCAAAAATGGCAAGGGTTAGCTCTTACAAGAAAAGAAAGACAAGATGGAACCAAGACTATATTGATAAATTCACCAAGGGCTTTTGAAAAAGCAGAAATCTGGTGTTTAACATTTGATGAAAAATATTTTGCATTTCCAGGTTCGTCAGTAAAATTTAATATGGCAACTTATATGAATTTAGACTTTGAAAAAGCAGGAAGAGACTTCAAAGGTGTTTTTTTGGTATCATCAGGTTCAAATTATTCAACTGAACCCACAGTGTTGAGACGGGGTGGTGCTGGATTTGTAGTTGAAAGGACTGGAAAAATTATTTTCCCAAATTAATATGATTTATAAGTTTATAGATAATAATGGATCTGAAATCATTGTAAATTCATTATCAAGCTTACAAGCTTTAGTAGATAGCGAAACTGTAAAAGAAGAAACCAAAGTTAAAGCTGGTTTAAGAGGAAAATGGACAATAGCTTCTAAAATTGAAGAATTGTCATTTGCTCAAGAGACCGAAAAGGAAACGCCAGAAACTACAGCTCCAGAAGTAGATATAAAGTCTTTTACAACATCAGCAAATAACATTGATCATGATGATGGTGTTGTTGAAGAAAAAACTGAGGAGGTAACGATACAACCATGGCAAACTAAAAAAAAAGATATTCAAGCTGAAAATGTAGAAAAAATATCAGATACAGTTCCTGAAAAAGTAGAAGTAACAAAACAAGAAGCACCTTCGGAAGAAGCGGAAATAGAAGATACTAGAGATACAGAAACTGAAGACGAAGAAAAATCTCAATATGAATTAGATGCTGAAAAAGAAGAAGAGAAAAGAGATAAAAAATATGATGATGAGAATGTTATTGGTTTAAGCTTTTCTGAATCAATAAGCACTTGTCTAAAAAAATATTTTAACTTTAAAGACAGAGGAAGTAGGTCTGAATACTGGTTTTTTCAGTTAATTGTTATACCTGTTTATATATGGTCACAATTTCCATCAAATGATACTCAAATTTTAGTTATTCAAATGGTTCTTACTTTTGGTTTATTAATTCCGGGTATATCAGCTGGTGTGAGAAGACTGCATGATCGAGATAAAAGTGGTTGGTTTATTTTGATTAGCTTTATACCAATTGTTGGCACATTATTTCTATTAGTAATGTTAGCTGAAAAAGGGACAGAAGGTAAAAATAGATTTGGTAAATATCCACTAAAGTTAAAAAAATAAATTTAATAAAAGAGAAGATTAGAAAATATAGTCTAAGTTGTCGTACAGAGACTTTGTCTAAAGTTGAAACTTGCTATATTATGGAACTTATAAAGCCTTAGAGTTTCAACCACACTTCCAACATATTTATATAGTTTTATAGGTTCTAGTACTTATGAAATTAAGATTAACAAACAGGTTTCTGTAAAAACTTTAA
>ENA-ORXF01002162-ORXF01002162.1-marine-metagenome-genome-assembly--contig:-NODE-2162-length-11978-cov-5.710697_pt1 | contig 11978 bp, 18 predicted proteins | sample MGYA00237864_ERZ511476 | MGnify/ENA primary metagenome ERZ511476 (study PRJEB26306, sample SAMN06343908) | marine metagenome | isolation source: coastal waters | place: Atlantic Ocean: West Antarctic... | reverse complement strand
GGCGTTGCCGTACTCGCTAGCCTTACGCTTTACCTTAGCAACCCACGGGCGGCTTCTTCCTTTTGGTATTCTAGGCACTTTCCTTGCCTTTAATCCAGTCGCGCAGCTTCTTATTGATACGTTCATTATACCTGATCCACATCTTTGCGACATAAGCGCGGCGCTGTGGTGCAAACTTGAACCGACTTTTTAGCATAGCATTAGCTAGGCGCACAAAACGGTTTCTTTCCTTTTCGTCGTACATATTATTCCTCTTCAAAATCTATAAGATCCAAGTACTCGCGCTCGATATTCTCGCGGTACCATATAAGCTGCTTATTCACTTCAATCCAAGAGAGAAGCCTTCCGTGCTCTACGTTATTGGTGCTGTCTAATTCGTCGTCGATGTCTATAGCTATCCTCAGCTCTTGCTCGAAGTATTCCTCCAGCTCTAGCAATATGTCAAGCGCGAAAATGTAGTTATCTCTTTTGCTCATAGCTCGGAGATATTTTTAAAGATGCTTTCGTTGTCTGATCCTAGAAGCTGGTGAATCTCTTTAAGAGAAGGGCGGCGCACGTGAGTATATTCCCGGCCGTTTACCTGGTACCATTCCTGACCTCGGTCGGCACGGATTTGCGTAAGTACGCCATAGCAGCTATCGTCAGAGATAGCACAGTAGGCAAAGACCAATTTGTTTTTTAGGGATTTCATCAGTTCTCGAAAGTGAGGACCTACCGTCTGGCTGGTAGGTCCTCTCTTTCCTTGTTTGTTAGTTGTTAGCTTTTAGCACTTTTTGAGGCTGTGGTTAGCAGCGTGCTAGGTAAATATAAGCGAAAGGTTAGAAAAATGTTAACATAATTATATATACTAACTATAAGGAAAACCTTATACATAGATTAATTAGTATATATAATTATGAGTGTCAACGCGTTACACTTTTAACATATGTAAATAACTCGTAGAATAAATTTAAACAAGGCAAAAGTATTGACACAAGTTGATAGCTATTGCTTCTTTTATAAATCTATAGAGACCTATATAGATCTACATAGATACTGCAAAACCTCGCTGTAATTCTCTTATAGTATTGCTCCCTGGAGAGGGCCGCCGCCAAAGGCGGACCGAAACAAGGAGAGCAATACCTAAGAATAGACAGAAAAAAACAGAATTTGCCCCTTCTAGTTCTACCTAGATCTGTAAGAATTTACTGGGGACTTCTCTATAGAGTCGCTAGAGATCTCCCGAGAACGTGGAAACCTTAAACAACGCCCTCCTCGTTTCGGTCCGCCTTTAGGGGCGGCCCTCTCCAGGGTGCGTCTCGGGGTATCGCTAGAGTTTCTATAGAAGGGGAAGGTATAGGCTAAAAATTAAAGAAGCAAGGTTTCAACACCTGACCTATGAACACGTTCATAACTTTCTACAGACTTCAGGGAATAAAAAAAGACCTTCAATGAAGGCCTCTATCTATATCTCTATAGCTTCAAGCGTATCTCTATAGCTGTCTTCCTATACTTATGGATCTCTCCAGTGCTTGTGAACCTTAAGGCGCTTCCGATCACTGCTGTGGCGTTTACTTCCTTAATAAGTAGAAAGGTCTCCTCAAGGTCTAAACCTGCGGCAGGCTTTACCGCTCGCTTTTCACCTGGGTACATATCGACAATCGCCTGGGCAATGTTTCGCCGCAGGTCTAGGTCGATTTTCAATAGGTCCAAATCACATCCTCATCGAGATCAGGATGGCAGTCCACGTGGATAAATGAGTTCGCTATACCTATACGATTAAACCCTGCCGAGATCAAAGCCTCCAGGATTATATAACGCGACCTACTTCCATTCACTGAAATATCAGCAGCGTATCCTGTAAGGTGAGCGCTCTTAGATTTGCCGCCTACTTTAGCGTTATGAGATACAGTACGCAGCCCGCTGTTGATCTTGAAGCCTATCCCGGCAATCTCTCGAGCCTTGTCGAGCTTCATTAAAAATTCTTCCTGCATTAGTTGACCGCTACCTGGTAGATCCGGCGAGTCAAATTCTGATGTTTTAAAATACTTGAGTTGCATTAGCTATATTTAAAAAAGTTACTCTCTTGCGGATGTTTGGCTTATTGTCTACAGTAGAGTAGGGCAATTCCAAAACATCCCAAACGGGGCTTAAATCGGTTACATTCCAGCACCATAATCCTCGAGGTGTTTCCACGGCATAGAGGCTCTGCATCTCTAACTCCCTAGCAATTTGCTGGAGGCTATTGAGCTTTTCATACTCAAGCATTAACCTGTCGTAATGCTTAGTGCGGGTTTTGATTTCTATGATTACGTTCTCGGTGACGCTATAAGCATCAACGCGGCAGAGCGTGTTCTTCCATATCCATCGAATCCCAGGGTAAAACTCCCGCAATATTCCTACCGCTTTGAGTTCAGTTCTATCAGAATGGGCAGTGATCATCATCTTCTAAATCGGGTGCATATTTTTGTAGATTATTGTTTTCTTCTCTTTGTATTTGGTCTGAGGTTGGGCGAGCTTTAGTAGAGTGTAATATTATTTTGTAGTTGTCTTTCTCTTCTTTTAAAAAGCCACGCTGTAGCATTTCAATGACTAAGTCTTCAGCTTTACTCATTCCAATGTTCTCACTTACTTTGATGTTTTTTATAGCGGTGTTTTTATACATCCCATCCACTGAAGCGGCAATCTGTGGCATCTCTTTGAGGGTAATCACTCTTTGTGCTGATGGTAGTATTTCATCCTCAAAAGTGATTTGAGCTACAGCAATTCCTTCCTCTTGCACTACCTCCAGGCGTAAGGTTGGAAACTCCATATTTCTAGTCATTACTGGCTCGACTATAGAGCTGTTCTTGTCGTGCTCGTCTTTGGTAAGGCTTATCACAGTCTCGGCCTTTTGGCATAAATAAGAGCCAAGGTGACCGCGAAGGGTTTCATCGTGCTTGTTCTGATGCAAGACAGTAACTACGTGCATATTATAGTCAGCAGTCCACTTCAATAGCTTAGAGCTGATCATAGTGGCCTCTTCTTCGTCATTGATTCCTTTCGTGGAAACGTCTGCGATACCATCAATAATCAACAGCCCAATATTGTCCACAGTCTTAATAGCTAACTCAATGAGAGCCATTCGCTGGGCGTTGCTTTCACACTTACGAAAGGCGAAGAACTCAAAGCGGTCTGTGTTCTCTTTTATATTAAGGGAGGCCATCAAATTGATCCTTTCCTTCTGCTTAGATACGTGGTAGTTTCCCATCTCGGTATCTATGTAGACGACTTTTCGCTCTCCTAAGTGGCCTATTAAGCCATCCCTTTCCTTGGGCTCACCGCGTAGAGCCGCGGCGCAGATGCTCGCAATGAAGAAGCTTTTCTTCGCTTTAGCTTTCCCACCGATGAGGCTGAAATTTCCAAAGGTTCCCAGCGTGTAAACGTCGTTGAATCCTTTGCGGAGCGTAATCGCGGAAGGTTCTTTTTCCACCACCTTGGTGCTGTCAACTCTGAACTGCTCGAGTATTTCCATCGCAGTAGGTTCACCACGTTTATCAACAAGCTCATAATTAAAATCGTTTGTAGGGTTTCGATAGTCATAGTCTTTCTTAATTTGTTTACCATAGCCCTCAGATCTTACACCCCTGGCAGCATCGCCAAAGTCACCGAAGTACTTTAGTATAGTGAGCACCTGAAAAGCGTTGTACCCCTTTTCGGCTTCGAAATCTGTCGAGGTAGTCCAGCAGAAGAATAGATTCTTATCCTTGAATATCCTTCCTGAGTCTTTCGCGGTGGTGTCTCCTGGTCTTTTCACATAGATCTTTTCGCTATCCTCACGGACAACCGTCCAACCATAAGAAAGCAGCACCTCGAGAGGGCCTTTCCTTTGGTTGTAGTCTTGCCACGGTGTTAGATCCTGATCGTTAGATGGTGGTCTAGAGCTGGGAATAGATAGAACAGCAGCAGGTAGAGCGGGAGAGGTGTCCGTAAGCCTAGCGCCTGAGAATAATATCTCACGCTCCGCCATTGTAATAGTCGGCACCTGATTAAAGGTGTTGTTCTTTATAGAATAACCAGGCGAAGGATAGGAGGCGATTTGCCCACCGGTCCCCCTAGTTTCAAAGGTCACCTCTTTGATTGAGTTCTTTGCGAGCTTTTGGTTTCCTTCAGGGGATTCACAGCGATAAATCAAATGCAAACCCCCGGAGCGCGTTCGCTGCGTTAGTAACGAATCCAATAAGCCAGGAGCTTCCTGATTCACATAAGATTCAAACTGCTCCAGCTCTTTTCCTTCGAAGTGCTTACTGTCTATATCTAAAGCCTCAAGGCCTCCAAAGCCCATCACTAAACCAATGGAATCGGTATTGCGAAAAAGCCCTTCTATTTGATCAGCTCGCAGCGATTCAGTACCGTGCTTCTGCCATTCCTTAATACTTGGGTATTTTTCACCAGGCACCAAAGGGATCGGTGAAAAGCCCGCCTCAAGGTATTTCTGAGCGATTTCTACTAGACTACTCATACCAAGTGCCACGCCTCAAAGTTATCCGGGTACTTATCTTTTGACAGCGTAAACCTTACCCGAGAGTTCGGTAGCGTTGCTGTCTTAAATATGTAGAGGTCCTCATTGATAGCGTCGACCAGTATCATAATGTCAATATCCTGATACTTATCTAAGCTGACCATTCTAGTAGGTCCAGCGCCTAGCTGACGCTCATAGGATGTGGCCTTTACTTGTACGCTTCTAATCTTCCCATCATTGTATAGTATAAGGTCGAAGGGTGTATCTGATCCATAAGGATAGGCCACCTTCCAGCCATTTTTTACAGCCTCACGGCTCACTAGCATCTCAGAGATGGTGCCAGTAGTGCAAGCGTTTGAAGTTCTCATCTGAAATATGTTGAGATATTTTCGACATATCCGCTATAGGTTTTGGCTACAAAGTAGATTCCTCCCGCGCTTATTATGTCCTTCTCGATTTCCTTCTGCTCGGGGCTTTGTCGGTCACTGCCGTACTTCACCTCGATACCTAGGAATTTTCCGTCGATCACAGCTATTATGTCCGGAATCCCTTTTCTAGTGTGCGACTTTCTGAATCGCTTAGTTCGTGGATCATAGATACCTGTGTTGTTGATTCTAAGAGCTAAACCTTCGAGCACGTTCTCGATGTCGTAGATTATGCACTTAGTCAATTCGTTCGCGTTAGAGTCGCTGAAGCTCCCTTTCGGCACCGCGCTTGGCGGCATTCCAGGGTACTTCGTTAAATTCTGTTCGCTTTTGTAGTCTGAGAGCTGTCTAGTTGTCTTGGGCCTCACGCTCTTTATGTAATTCGTGGGCACGTTCAAACACTGCGACAGCGTCGCTGTTGTTAATTCTTAACATCTCTATGATGTAATGGCAGCGAGCCATCTCTTCCATCAGAGCGGTGTTCTGAGCGATCAGATACTCCTTTTGTGAGTCGTTTGCGGTCATAGCATCCAGCTTGGAGGGGTTAGCATCTCAACGTCTTTGCTATAGCTCATAGGCATACCGTCCCACTTCTTAAAGCTATTGGTAGCCTCTATGATCTGAGCGATAGCTATATCAATAAACTCCTTACTAATCTCATAGGTGGCTACATTATAGGGCGCAGAATTTTCCACTGCTACAATAAAAAACCTCTTAGAGTATCCAGTAGCGGCGCAATACAGCGCAGCCTGCCAGTAGTATTTGAAATCTACCACACTCCTAGAGAACTTCTTTAGAGAAGCGTCCTGGGTAGTCTTTAGATCTACGATACAGTCGTCACCTTCAGCATCTACAAAGCCGTGAAAATCTAAGCCGTTGAACTTCCAGGCACGTTTCTGCTCGAAGGTGTGGCACCGAGAAAGTAAGGCACTAGCTTTTGGATGGTCCAGTATATTGTCGCGCATTGCTCGAATAGGTAAGAGATCCTTTTTTTTAAGTATCTCGACATCCTGACCGCGTGAAGCAGCTAGAGCTTGGTGCTCTTTGAAAGCGTTGGTACCTCTGCGGATATCGTCAGGCATTACATAGTAGCGAGCGTCAAAAGTCTCAGGCTCTAAGACTAAGGTGTGCACCGCAGTGCCTAAAGTCATAGAAGGCGAACTCACAAAGACGCGCTTCTTATAAGCTAGGAAGTGGCTGGGTGAGATTGAGAACTGCTTGAGGCTGGAGTAGGATAGCGGTAAGAATTTTTTCATACTGCCGATTCCTTACTGATTCCTAACTGATCCGCAAGCGCAAAGAATAACTGCTCATAATTTTTAGAATCCTTAAGAGTTTTCTGTTTTCTCTTTACTTCTTTGCTCAGATTCTCTACCTTATTTCTAAGGACATCCAGCTCATTACGCTGCTTAAAAACAAGGTCCTTCATCTTGTGCGTAGTATCTAGCAATGGTACATCTATTCCCTCGCAAACGTCGAAAGCTATATGATAAGCGATGCGGTAATCTGAGTACCTCATTTCGTGCTCGTGCTTATTCTTATAGTATAACACTGTAGCGTGAGTCTTTCCAAATTGCCTAGCTATAGCCGCGGCTGTGAATCTATCCACTAGTGCAGCCATAACAGCACCACGGGCAGAGACCACAGAAGCTCTACGAGAGGCCTCTGTGATATCTACCTTTAACTGTTGCTTAACAAGTTTTTGGCACTTTTTGATTACATCCTCCAACATACTTAAAAGGGTAAATCGTTGCTCGTTGAAATAGGCGAAAAAGCAGCCGGAGTCGCAGGATCTACGTGCGGGGCCTTGACGTTATAGAGTTCGTCAGATGGTCCTGAGCTTACTACCTTATCGGCAGAAAGGTTTAGAACTGCCGCCTCATTTAGATAAGCTGTAAGTCCTTTTTTACCGCCCATTTCCCACGACTTAATAAAAATACGCGCAGCAATAAAGCTGCCATTATTAATAAATCCTGTGAAAGGTTGCTTATCAGGTCCCCAAACCGTTGGGAGCTTGTTGGTCTTACATCTTACAGTTGGCTCTTCGTAACGAAATTCGCCTTCTTTGTTTTTGATGTTTAAGAAATCTAAGATATCGAAGTCCTTAGTTAAAGCTTTAAGCTTGACTAAACTCTGCGCATCGAGAGTGATTTCTACCTGATACTTTTCTGAGAATTTGTTTGGGCCACTAGCTGAAGTGATAGATGCCCAGGTCGTAGTTCCTGAAATTGTCAGGCCTACTCCCTCTTGGAAGTTTGTGCTCATTTGTATACATTTTTGAAGCGTCTTGCTTCTGTTATTGTTATGGAGGTGGTTAAGCCTCCGCTATCTGTTTGCAACATCGCAATTTTACTTTGAAATGCAAATAACTTTTATCAATATAATTGTTTGGATATGTTTATAACTAATAAAAAGGGCTAAGGATTAGCGCTTTAGCTTATTGTTTTTATTTACTGATAAATAAAAATTTAGCTATTTTGATGAAAATTGACCATCGTAAAACGCAGGAGCTACCTCAAGAAAATCCTTGCTTTTAGTCTTCCAAGCTTCTAACATCTCAGGAATCCCACCAACTTCGATAGCTTCAAACAGAGCTTTATCTAGTCTCAAAGCTATCTTTTTAGACCACCTGGTATAGTTACTTTGTGATCCACTTTCACCGTGGCCAGCGAGTTGTCTTCTGTCGCTTATTGGTACATCCATTTCGTTTAAAGTGTTGAGGAGGTAATGTCTTGCCGTTCTTTGATTTACTCCGTAAGCTTTAAGTGGGTCTATGCCTATCTTCTTGTTAAGATTCCTGGCACCTACACCGTAACAGCTTAAACCGCTGCCCCATAAAGACTGCGCCTGCTCACCTTTTAACCTTTTACTATCAACAGATTTCGCGTACTGAATAAAGAAAGGGCTATCTCTATAGGCGTTTAAATGGTTCCACTGGTGTATACATTCTAGAGTGGTAAGGTTGCTGATGTTTATATTAACCGTCCCTAAAATCTTATCCTCTGTCTTTGATCTTAAATAAGTGATCCAGTAATTGGGAAGGGGGTTGTCCATTTTAACGGCCAGCTTTAGGTCATCCCAAATGAATTGAAAGGAAGACGTGCCTCTTGTTTCCCCTTTTATATGTTCTTCTTTTATATAATACATATCACCAAGGTCAGGACCGGCTAGGCAGTACCTCATAATAAAGAAAAGCAAAGAGCCTAGTTCCTTAATGTTTTCAACTTCATCCAGCGCTTCGAACCATATCTCACGATCAAAGGGCTCAAATTGTAGAGCTCGTTTAGGTATAGGCTTTTTTAGCTTTGGCGGAATCATAAAGAAGGGAATCTTCTCATCTAGCATCAGGATGCGAGCAGCTGTGCAAATTGTTCCTATAAGAGTTGGAGCTGTTCCCCTAGAGTAGTTCTCATTAATAAAATCAGCGAACTCCCGAATATTTTTAGAGTTGAAGTCTTTGAAATTGGCATCTACTTTGAAGCATTCCTTCCATTTAGTGAAGGCATACGCATACTTTTTATATTTGTCGGTCCGGCCTCCCTTGACTACTGAAGGGTGGTGAATCACGTAATCCTTTGCGCTACCTAGTGCAATGTGACCGTCTAGCTTAAGCTTAAAAAGCCGGTAATCTATTTCACCGGATTTTAGCTCGTCAATGTGCGACCTGTAACGTATTACAATTTCATCGAGTTTCTTCTTATCTATTAACCCCTTTGAAATGTCATTGTAAAAAGATAAGTCTAGGGTGTGTGAAATACTATTAAAAGCTTTAGGATCAGGTAGGTAAATACCTAAATCATAAAACTTGTTGATTCTAGACTTATTCCTTATCCTTATGTTAATGTTAAGCTTTAAACAATTCAGATCATTGCTCTCTATTAAGAATTTCATAGGCGGATGTATATGATTTTAATGATGTGACCAATATACGACGTGCCACTAAACGTGCCACCTTGTTTTAATAATTATCTACATATCTAAAAATCAACGAGTTAAGAAAACATAAAAAAAGCCCCTAGAATTAGGGCTTAAGAGAGCTTTAAGTCAACGACAGCCTATGTTGACAACTTTTAAAAAGCCTATTTATTCTGTCCCTTCTAAGGAGGCGGTCAAAGGTTCGAATCCTTTAGGGCTCACCACTTAAAACCCTAGTGTTTAAAAGGCTTCCAAGAGATTGGGAGCCTTTCTTTGTAAATGGGCGACGTGCCACTAAACGTGCCACTTTGCTTAAATAGTTATTAAAAACAGCTATACCTATTTACCAAAGGGCAAACAAAAGGCCCTCTAGAATTAACTAAAGGGCCTCTCTCTCACACCTAAACGGAACCTATTTTTCCCGCTTACCTATTATTTCATCAGCTTCGTTAAGCCTTTGGTCTTATCAGTGGAACCCATAGAAGAACCAAACCAATAGCCGTAAACATCGCCCAGCGTTCTCAAAAAGAAACCGCTAAAGGTCGTGATCAGTCCCTTTTGAACTTCAGTAAGAGTCTGCCAGTTTACTAGATCCGTGAAGATTGCCACACCTAAACCTAGAAAGATCACCAGCGTAACGTAAGTCAAAACCGAGGGCGTGCTGTTGTTTTTACCTAGCTCTCGCGCTGTGTTTCTGTCGTTTACCTCATTTTGAAAAGCTGATATGATAAATTCGCGCTTCTCTTCCGGGGTCTCGATAAATTTATCAGCTACCTCGACAGCTTTATCTAATAAGCTGGCCGCTCCTGTTCCTAGTATTTTGCTAAGTATACTCATCAGCTTCCGCAACTATCGCAGTCCTCCTGGTTTTCTATGTTACAAACCGGTTGCTCTTTCGCTTCCATCTCTTTAATAAAATTATTAAAGCCGTCCTCCCAATTGTCTCCCATTGTTATCGTATTTGGTAATTGATTCCAGCGCGCACGCTAAATATGTTCTTATCCCAGTAGCGCATCACCTCAGTCTCTGAGAATATGCCCCAATTTTTTCCGAGCTTCCAGCCTAGCACAAAGCCACCGCTGTAGTCTATCCATTGATTGTCTACTGCATAATTTTCATATGAGTAGTCCTTTTCCCCTTGTATATGTCTATGATAGGGGAGCACATTGGCCCAAGTATGCAGCCAAAAGTTGTCACCATAGTAGTAATAGTCAACTCCTATGATGGCCGAGAGCGATCCCAGCATTCCAACGCTGTCAATTTTAGCGGTATTGAAATCGTTGACAATACCTGGATAGATATATCTACGAAAGTCCTCATCGGTATCGGCAACCTTTAAGCCTTGCGGATCATTCCAATACCAATCGAAATCTTCTACCACCTCATCGAGATCATAGTCGATGTTATAGTAGATGTCCTCGTAGCCTAAGCCCCTTGGTAAATCCCACCAGGGGCGAGTCTCTAAATATTCCGCTATAGGATTGTATCCATATGGATCGTGCAATCTAGCAGCAACACCCGCCGAGAAGTTAAAGCCTCCGAGGTTTAACTTAAGACGCGATTCGATCTGTGTGTAGTCAAGTTGGGCGAGGCCCTGGTTCCTGTATTCTCCTTTGAATAGAAACCAGTCACCGAGGTACCTCAAAAAGTATCTTTGATTGATATACTCGCGGCCCTGTTGTCTACCTAGATCGTACTGCGCTAGATATTCAAACCCCTTAATGGATCCCACAGTAGCGGATAGCGCAGTAGTAGATTCCGTTTGCCCATCATAGAAGCGGCTTTGCCTGTTCTCATATTTAAACCTTGCGACCTTTCTGATACCCACAGTAGCGACGTAATCGAATGGGAACTCCTCGGTATAGTTGGAAAGCTCTCCCCCTTGAGTTACATAGTAGACTGGTGTGGCATACATCGGATTAGATGCTACGGCGCTGGTGTAAATCGTTGAGTACTTAAAAAAGTTCTTTAGCTTACCCTGGGCGATAACGGCCTGGCTAATTAAAAGGAATGTTATTAATATGTTTTTTTTCATTAAAATTGATTTGCTCCAGTTATCTCGTCAACAAATTTTTGTACATCACGATAGGTGATCTTTAGCTTCATAGAGATGCCAGCCTCCCACCTGCGGACCTCAATCCCATCTTTGTATAGAATGACAGTCGGCACCGAATGCACGTTGTAGGTGTCCTTTATAGTTGCGTCGTTATCTATCCAAGAGTTGAAGCTCTTAGCATCCAATATTTTCTCAAGGCTTTGCACCGCATTTGATTTGTTGAATAGCGCATTATACTGAACAACAGAGATGCCCTTTTCCCACGCGTTTACTTCCTTAGTAGCATCACTAGCAAACAGTAGCATTGATATATATAAGAGGAAGATTTTCATATCACTTAGCGTTTACCTGAAAGAGTCTATCCTCAATCTTATTGAGCTGGCTCTTTATATCCTCAACGTCCGACTGCGTATTCATAATCGTGCTCCGTATAAGCTCATCCTTAAGATCATATTCGGTTCTACTTATTAGCGGCTCAGGCATTTCCTTTGCCCGAGCTATATCCGCCTGAAGCGTAAACCATCCCGTAGCTAAAACAGCCACGCCGCCAGCAATAGCTGCCAAGCTTCTCAGAGATAAACCCACCACAGTATCCTCACTTAGTTCCTTCATTAGTCAATATCGGATTGAGGAGGGTTACAGTAAAGGCTATCCGGGTAGAGCTCGCAGTAAGTACCTGCGTACTCATCTCTAGAGCTTGAAGAGCCGAAGCTATGAATCCCCATTGGCGTAGGCCATACGATAAACGAATCCCACGACGCTAACGCCTCACCGCCCCAATAAACATCCACGGCGTAAACCTCGGACAATACGGCTGCGGTGATCTCTTCGCCATCCTCACCGTTCACCGCTGGTTCTATGACCAAGTAACCCAGTTTTGTGATAAGATGGCCGTGTGATGGATTCCCTTCGTCATCGGTTGGGAGTAATGCGATAGCGGCATCCGCTGCGGCTTCGTCTACAAATTCGTATTTTCTTGTTAGTCGTGTCATATCTATATAGTTGTTAGGGTGATTGCGTCTGCACTTGATAAAACCGAATTAAACAACAAAAATTGCTTTGTGTTATTATTGATAGTGAAAATCTCTACTTGGTCGGCTAA
>ENA-ORXF01002161-ORXF01002161.1-marine-metagenome-genome-assembly--contig:-NODE-2161-length-11978-cov-21.286110_pt1 | contig 11978 bp, 11 predicted proteins | sample MGYA00237864_ERZ511476 | MGnify/ENA primary metagenome ERZ511476 (study PRJEB26306, sample SAMN06343908) | marine metagenome | isolation source: coastal waters | place: Atlantic Ocean: West Antarctic... | reverse complement strand
GTGGATGCTACTAGTACTAAACTGGCGGTGATAATAACTTTAGACAATTTCATATAACTTCCTTATTAAGTAACTTATTTGATTAGATATTCATGAAGAACATAGCATAATTAATCGTAGGAATATTTCTGATTTTATAACCCCATTGCTATGACCACTGACTTTTGACAACTGCTAACAAAAGAGCCTTTAGCCATACTTATAGCCTAATCTAAACTCTTAATGCCTTTCTAATGTTGGCATGCTAGCGTTGCTTACAGAGCCTTTTTGGAGCTTACAGAGGTGCTTTTGAGGGTGCTTTTAGGTGCAAGGTTATTGTGGTTTTAGTTAAACCTTAAACTCTCCCTTAGCATTAAGGGCAATAACCATGTTGCTATGGGCCTTAGCATAATTAGGATCAATCGTTAGCGCCCGCGAGTAATTAGCTATAGCCAAATCAAATTGCATTAAACCCGCATGGCAGGCCCCAGCTATATTATGCAGTAACGCTGCATGGGGAAAGGTCTCTAGGGTGCTAGTAATTTCGACCAATGCCTGTTGAAAATTTCCTTGAGTGAAGAGGTGGATAATTCCCTGTAACTTTTCTGGTGGCAGATTTTGTGACTCAGTAATGGGGTTAACAAACAGCTTCTTTTTATTGTCCAAAGACTAATCTTCATCTATCTGAGCTATGTCCTGAGAAGGTGTCGCCTTTTCATGGGTGGGTCGACCTAACTTCTTTAAAAATTGAGCCACACCCTTTAGCAAACCTTTGCCAAATGCCAATTTCATAAATCTTTCCATTGTCTATGTGTAAATTGATACTATACATGTCGCTTACTGAAAAAACTTCTGACTAGTCATCGCCTACCAATCCTAAGGTAATATTGCTCCTTCACGTTGCAGCGACTGAACACCAAACCTTGCCCGCAACTGCACCATTAGTGCTGCGCAATTCTAGTCAGGGAAGTGTTGGGCCCAGATACCTTTTACAGCGGGCCGAGCGCGCACTGCGTCGCACAGTCTGGCTAACATAGGGAGGCTTGCATATAACCCTTGTGGATTTTCATGCCAGTTGGTGATCATGAGTAAGCAGGCATCCACCACACTATAGGTTGCACCCAACAGGTAAGGCCCTTTTTGTAGTTCATCTTCGAACAATGCCCAAGCTTGGCCCGTTTTAACTCACCGGGTAATTGGGCTGGAAAAGTGTTAACTTTGCGGTTATCCGATGGCACTAATCATGCTTGTGAAATCGTTGACTTGCCATTTTTTGACCCTGATAAAAACATAGTGCGTGGTATAGATCGCACCCTACCGGAGTAAATCAGACCTATGAAAAATCTAACGAAATTCTATATTGATGGCGCTTGGGTCGAACCCCATTCAACTGACAGGTTAAAGGTGTTAAACCCAGCGACAGAGGGCCAAGTAGGTTCAGTTGCCATGGGTGATGCAATGGATGTAAATCGTGCAGTTGCGGCAGCGAGCAAAGCCTTCGAAAGTTTTTCCCAAACTAGCAAAGCAGAACGCTTAGCTTTGTTACATCGCCTCAAAGAAGTGACTGAGGCGCGTTTTGAAGACCTTGCTCAGGCCATGTCTCTGGAAATGGGAGCGCCTATTTCTATGGCTCGTGAGGCCCATGCCGATGCTGCAGTGGGTCACCTACAGGGTTTTATTGACGCTTTAGAAACACTTGAAGAGCGTCTGACCCTAAACAATGAAGATGTGCTATTGCGTGAACCCATTGGTGTCTGTGGTTTAATAACACCGTGGAACTGGCCCATGAATCAAATCGTGTTAAAGGTCGTGCCAGCACTAGCTGTTGGCGCTACTTGCGTTTTAAAGCCGTCGGAGCACACCCCAATTTCAGCTATGATTTATGCTGAGATCATTCATGAAGCAGGTTACCCTGCTGGGGTATTTAACCTCGTCCATGGTGATGGTCCCACAGTTGGTGCAGCCATGTCTTGCCATCCAGATGTGCAAATGATGTCCTTTACTGGCTCAACTCGTGCCGGTATTGCCGTCACCCACGATGCGGCAGACACTATTAAACGGGTAACCTTAGAGCTGGGTGGAAAATCACCCAACCTCGTTTTTGCCGATTGCGATTTAGTACAACGAGTAACCGCTTCTGTGGAGGAGTGTATGTACAATACAGGACAGTCTTGTGATGCACCCACTCGATTGCTAGTCGAACGTAGTTGTTATGATGAAGTATTACAGATTGCCAAGGGCGCTGCAGAAGCGACCCTTGTGGGTAACCCAAGCGAAGAAGGCGAACATATTGGGCCTTTGTTTGACAAAATTCAGTTTGACCGAGTTCAAGCTATGATTGAGGTTGGCATCAGTGAAGGTGCCACGCTTTTAGCAGGCGGTTTAGGTCGGCCTAAAGGTTTAGATGTGGGCTGGTATGTTAAGCCCACCATTTTTGCTAATGTGTCCAATAACATGCGTATCGCACAAGAAGAAATTTTTGGCCCCGTACTAGTGATTATTCCATTTGAGACTGAAGATGAAGCGATAGCCATTGCTAATGATACGCCCTACGGATTAGCCTCTTATATGCAAACTGGTAGTAAAGATCGAGCCGCACGTGTGGCTTCAAAACTACGCGCAGGGTCAGTGCATATCAATGGCGCTGGAATCAATTATGGCACTCCTTTTGGGGGCTATAAGCAATCAGGCAATGGTCGTGAAGGTGGCATGATGGGACTTGAAGATTACCTCGAAACCAAGACCCTACATGGTCTAACCTGGGGTAGTTGATGTGCTTAACCTGTCAAAGATGGGCCTAAAAGTAGCTGTCTAGAGTGAGTTTGATGTAATCATCTTTGGCAAAAATTGCAGCTGGATCGCTGCTGTTTTCAGACGCAAATACTTGGGCTTCAAGGGAGAGCTTACGATCTTCTCCAAGTCGCTGGCTGCCAGCAATTGAAGCACTGGTGGTGTGAAAATCTAAGTCGTAAATCACACCAGCAAACAGGCTGGTACTTTGGGTATTGTTGAGATCTAAGCGAGCCCCCACACCAAAGTCATTTTGCATGAAAGCATTGGCCCGAGTACCACGTTGGTCTTTGCCATATTCAAACAAGACCCCCAGGTCGGTAGCCGAATCTTGAAGACCATAAAAAGTATATTCTGTGCCAAGTTGACTGGCCCAAAAATCCTCTAAGGGGTTGGTTTGGTGAATTAATTCCCCTTTCCATAGCCAACTATCAACGGTCGCCTGCAGGTCTAATCCGATTTGTTCAATGGCTTGATAATGAGCACTTAAAACAGTTTGTCCATTACTCCTAACGGCCGTGAGCAGGGGTGTTCGGTTAGTGCCTTTATACCAATGAATACCGATATCATAGACGTCAAAAAAGTGAGCCCAACGCACCGCTACGTCAGTGTGCTTACTGCTGTTGCTAGCCTCATAGGTGGTAGTGGAAGCATCAACCACCGCGCTGGCTCTCAGTCTTCCGTTAGTACCTGCTGAAGTTTGCTCTCTAAAGCCAGGTAACACATAAACATCAACAATACCCCAGTCTTTAACTAAGGACAGGTTAATCATGGGTTGGCCTAGTTTATGTTCTTTATTTAATCCTTCAACTGCGTCTTTTTGGTTAATCACATCAACTAGGTTTTGAAATTCGGTGACACCCCAAAACACACTGCTGATACCTGTTCTGAGTTCCCAATCATCGTTTAGGTGGACCCAGTTGAGCTCGCGGATATCGGCATGAGTGCGCGCATCATCGCGCTGATCTTTTCGAAACAAAGGTTTAAATGTTAAGCTATCTTGCTGTCCATTCCAATCCCAATAAAACTCTGGTTCAACGGCTAGGGAAAAGTTAGTGCGGTAATCTTGGTTAGTAAACTGGCCTTTATGAACATATATTGTTGCCTCTGTGCTTACCTTGCCAGAGGCTTCAAAAAACACATCATCAGCCATAGTGGGTTGCATAAGCAACCCTCCACTGATAGCTAAGTAAGCCATTTTTTTCATTCTAGCGGATTCGCTTTAGCGTGTTTTGGTTAAAGTCTGCCAACGATAAGCCATTACCAAATTGATATGAATTCCAGGTTAAATCAGTGCTTTTCTTTGATTGGTGATTCACCATCTTCATAGCATTAGGGCGCCAGAACTTACCCTTATATTGCTGAAAATCTTCAGCGTTTAAGGTTTTTAGCAAACTGTTTTTGCGATCATAAAAAGCCGTTTTTAACATGCGGTATTCGGCTTTATCTACCCACACAATGCGCTTTGTATAACCTGAGTTTTTATCCGTGGGGTATTGTTCAACCACAAAACAGGTCCCGATTGAACAGGCCTCTTCTTTGATAAATTTATAGCTATATTTAGCAATTTCAAACGAAGCTAAGTCTTCAAAAGAAAATTCAGACCCCATAAAAGGGCCTGATTTATTGCGTGAGGCAATGCGTTTAACACGCTTAAGTGCAGGAAGGTATAACCATTGGTCGTCAGCTCCAGCCGTGTGTGAAAAACTTAGGAAGGCCGTACCTTTAACATCTTTGGGACGATCAAAGATACTTAAACTTTTATCACCATCATCAGCCACTTCTAAAACTTTCATTCTAATTTCACGGACGCTTTCTTGACCATTTTTGTTGCGCAGCACCATGTTCATGGAGGCGGTCATATCGATCCAACCTTCGTCACGAACTTTAATTTGTTTGGCAATGGCTAAGCCTTTATCTTCGGCAGCACCCGCAAAAGTGAATCCAGAAGTTGTAGCTATTACGACACCTGCAATAAGTCCAGTGGTTAGGTGTTTAATCATTATGTTGCATTTCCATTAACAAGGTTTAAGGTTCCATCCTCAGCACTTAGCTGGGCCGTTTTTATATCTTTTTTCACATCTTTTTTGCCATCTAACAGTATGAGTAATGGCGGTAAAAATAAGAAATCTACGATCAACGCAACCGCAATTGTCACGGCAGTTAATAGGCCCATATCACCATTCAGTTTAAAGCTTGATTGTGCCAACACCATGAAACCTGCAACCAGCACTAAGGTAGTTATCCAAAGCGCTCGCCCGACACTGCTAAAGGCATATTTTACCGCTTCTTCAGAGTTTTTACCGTAAGCGTCTCTTGCATGTTTATACTTTGATAAAAAGTGCACTGTATCATCAACCACGATACCTAGCGTCATGCCAGTAACAACAGAAAGAGCTAAACCTATCTGACCGTCAATAAAGTACCAAAGACCAAAACCTACCGAGGCCGGGATGAGATTGGGTAACAAGCTAATAATGCCATAGCGCACAGAACGCAGAGCAAAGGCTAACAGTAATGAGATTAACAATAATGCCACCGTAGTGCCAAATAACATACTGTAAATGTTACGTTGGCCAATATGAGCAAACATTAGAGTCGGACTAGAGATAGAAATTTGGTAGGCCGGTGCATTTTTAGCAAACCACTCATACATGCTTTGCTCTATGTTAATTTGTTCCATAGAGGAAAGGTTTTTGAATGTCCCAATGACTCTGGTAGATGATTTATCAACGTTTAATTGATTATTCAAATCTAAACCATAGGGCAAAGACATTTCGTACAAAAGTAAATACTGAGCAGACAATTCACGCTCTTCAGGTAATTTATAAAACTCTGGGTCATCGCCATGCATATTTTTGTTTAGGCGTTTAAGTACATCAGAAATGCTATTCACATGATCAGTGAAGGGTTGCACACGCAACCACTCACTAAAGTCACCCACTGTTTTTAAAAATGCAGGGGCATTAATGCCACTGCTTTCCATACTATTTATGGACACTTCTATGGATGATAAGCCAGACAGATTGTCTTCCATAAAATCAGTAGCGGCCCGGAATGGTACCGTCTCATCAAAGTACTCTACAAAATTATCATCCAACTTATTTTGTGGTAGAAAACTAGCTATGGCGACAATAACCAATATGCTGGTAGGCAATAAAATCTTGCGCTTAGCAATCACCAAATCAGCAAACCTTTCCATTAAGCCATAGTGACTTTTAGGTGATACCTTGTTCGCCTTGACAGGCAATAGCATTAACAATGCAGGGAACACCGTGATGGAGAATACAAATGCCAGCATAACGCCAATCGCCACCATATTACCTAAGTCGCGAAATGGAGGCGAGTCTGAAAAGTTCATACTCATGAAACCGATCGCAGTGGTAACGCTGGTAAGTAGTATAGGTTTAAAATTAACCCTCAAGCTTTCTTGCAGGGCATCTCTTTTAGCTTTGCCTTGGCGCATTTCAAAGTAATAACTGGTCAGGATATGTATGCAATCAGCGACTGCTAAAGTCATGATCATAATGGGGGCACTAGATGACGGCGCAGTAATAAAAAATCCAAGCCATCCCACTGCTCCCATGGTAGTTAAAATACTAAAGATGATGACGATTAGAGTGGCTAAAGTGCCCGTAAAACTGCGTAACAATAACACCATGGTCAGTAACACAATACCAAACATCATAGGGACCAATTTACCACTATCTGACATGATGGTTTCTGAGAAGGTATCGTTCATCATCACCATGCCAGTAAGCTGAACGTCAATGTTAGGAAATCTTTCTTCAAACTGTCCTTTAATATCACGCACTTTGGCCGAAACCTCTGGAATTTCTCCAATTGGATCGATGCCAGGAAGTTGATTGGTAATGTTGACGATGGATACATGCCCTGTTGCGGATACTATTTTATTTAACAGTAAAGGATCATTAGTGGCGATTTCTTTTAATCTAACCATATCTGATGCTAGCAAGACATCTGGGTCTAATACTAAGTCCTCAACGATTAAGTCATCCTCTTCAGCAACGGTGTGTTGAAAGTTTGAAATAGAGTCAACACGCGTAGAATAGGGCACTTGCCATGACTCATTAGTCAGCCAATAGACCGCTGCAAGGTTATCTTTAGTAAAAATATCACCATTTTTTGGCTCTAAAATAAAAGCCACATTTTCGCTTTTGGCATAAATTTCTTGAATAGACTCAAAGGCTGTAAGTTCAGGATTTTGTTCACTGAAAAAAACTTTATAATCGCCTTTGAATACTAGATTTTGGGCACCAAAGCCGGCAGCAAAAACCAGTAGTAAAGAGATTAGCAGTGTGATCCATGGCTTGTTAAGTGCGAAGTTATAAAGACGTTCTCTCATGCGTTCCTCAAGTTAAATGGATCATCACTATTTAAAGATGGCAAACGCTCCTGATGCTCAATGCTTCAGGGGCAATCACTTTGAATGATATGGTTTGATAAAATAGTTTGTAGTTAAAACTTTAGATCAAATTAGGTGCCATTGTGTGGCAACATATTACAAACTAAAAATTAAAATACTAATAAATGTTAAAAAAATATAGCCAAGACTTCTTAGGTAGTCTATGCAGGCCTTAGCTTATTTAAGCGGCAAGGATGCCTAAACTCTATCACCCCAAACACCATGGAATTCATAAACAACAGCCTGTTTGTCACCTACGACCCAAGCGTCATGACCAGGCTCAATAGCGTAAGCATCACCCGCTGAATAAGTCGCTTCAGTGCCATCATCATGGCGACAGGTAATGGCACCCTCCACAATAACGCCGAGGTGCTTAGCCTCACAACTTTGGGTTCCTACGACAGGCTGTATGTCCTTAGACCATACCCACCCAGGCTGAACTACAAGTTTCATGACCTTTTGACCCGCAATGTTTACAGTTTCAACGCGGGCATTATTGGGCGTGCTCACATCTGAATCTGTGGCAAAATTCTTAATTTCTATGGAAGACATTATTGTTCCTCATTCAAGGTTGATAGAGTGTTGAAATAGCTTATTTTAGTAAACTAATTAGAACTAATACCTATACTAGCTCCTAGAGTATAGTTCTCAGTTACATTGATAACTAGTCCATTTTATATACTATTTTTAAGCCATCTGGAGAGTTATTTATCCTAAATTGATGCATGTAGCCCAGACGCTCAAAAACTTAAACCCTATATAGTCTCCCAGATCAAAGCCTTGTTATTATCGGATCCTCCACATTAAAAGCGCAATCCGATAGTAGATTATCCGAGTGCTATCAACGGCAATCCCAGCATAGCTTGTCCGAAAAACGCCAGGGTGAGAATTGCATAGCCCGTACTTGCAAGGCGGATTGTTCCAACCGATTTAATTTTTCCCTTACTATTCAGCCAGAGAGCCAGCATTGGCAGGACTTGCATAGCGTGGATTGAGAAAAAATGGGCTGGTCGCAGATCACCTGTAACACCAGACCAACCAAATATTGGCAAAGTAGCTGCACCGTCTGGATGAATACCAACATGGGTCCCAGTATTACTCATATATCCCGCAACGATCATGGTCAAAATGAAGGTCAGCAAAAAGCCAAGCCAGATCCCCTCGCGCAGCACAGGGCTTAAATCAGAATTTTGGTCACGTTTAACGACCCAGCCAATGACGGCCGTTCCAGCGACAATAGCAGTCGCACCGACCCCCATCATGGCGTACATAATAGAGTGGAACGTAGTTGAATAGTTAAAGTGGGAAGCTTCTAACAGGGCTGCCTGATACATCATGTACGCCATTTCTGACAAAACCGCAGCTGACATGATCCAGCCTATTATGCGCAACGTCCGACCATTCCGTACCGGCTCTGACAGGTGGGTCTCAATCACGGCAATGGTCGCAAAAAAGACAGCGAAACTGAACGCAAACTTAAATGGTTTCATCCAAACTGGAACACCCTCAATCAAGCGGATATCAACGCCCGCCCAGAGAAGTGTTAGGGCAGAGAGGACGCTTAAGACAACAGTCAGTGTGAGGAATTGTGACAGTGGCTCTGTCCGGGCGGCAGAGAAGTCATAATCAAGAAGAGACATTGGGCTTTCCTTTAAAAAATCTTGTTTGTGTCGGAGTTGCTCTTGTCCGCAATCCAATCTCTGTGAGGCCTGCGATCAGAAATCCAAGCGGGCCAAGCATAAATATTGTTCCAAGGATCGAGGCTTGCACCAGCCGACCCACACCAACGCGGTCCATCCGGGCCGCCATGAAAGCACCCACGAATAGGTCAAAAGCGAGGAAATGCACCCAACCAGCCAGCATCGCCCATTGGTTCGACATCAGTATCATGACATTTTCAAGGCTGTCGAAACCACCACCAGCACCAGCGAACTGGCTAAAAATCAATGCGGTGTAGACGGCTGAGAGGCCTGTAGGGATGATCCAGAACGGGATCACATTGAACCAAGTGAACTGGCGCGGACCAAGGATCAGCAGCAACCATCCGATCATCGCCACCGTGCTCGCATGAGAGAAAAGTATTTCTGGGGTCATATTTCAATTACCAATAAATGTGCCGAATTAGAAACCGATATGAACTTAAGGTTATCGTGCAAAGATAACGTCCATTTAACACTAAAGTGATCGGTCCATATCAGTCTTTTGCCAAACAATTAATCGATTATTAGCAGGCATGGGGTTATCTTCACGCAACACTAACCCAGCGTCCAATGCCAATTGATTAATGTCATGAAATTCTCTAATCCCTTGATGGGCAAACTGCTGTCGAAGTCTGCTGTCAAACGCAATATTAGACGGGGCGTCCAACACACCCAAATATTTCATGGGTCCATAGAGACAAAATACACCACCCAATAAAAGCAGCTCACCGATACCTGCAAACATAGCACTGACCGCATTCCAAGGCATAATATGGGCTGTGTTAGCTGTATAAATGGCATCATAATGGTCACTTGGCCACACATCACTAAGCACGTCTAAGGGGAGAGGGGCCAGTAAATTAGTAGCTGGCTCATCGTTAATCCACTGATTAATACCCGCATGATTTTGCACTTTGTCACTCATCTGCCAACTGAGGTGAGGAAGTTGTGGTGCAAAAAAAACCCCATGCTGCCCAGTCCCACTGCCAATCTCTAGGGCTTTCAACTTGTCAGCAAACACGCGCTGCAATATGTCACTAATAACACCTTGATTATTAGCGCAAGCTTGTGAAAAAGGTTTATCCATCAAGGGGGTAATCTCCTGAGTTAAACAGACTGACATACCACGTTCTAAGGGAAGCCATTGTGTGGGTTTTTTGGAGCCCTTTGTTGCATAGGCAAGGCCCATTAAGATTATCTAACCTCAGGTGCATTCACCGCAAATCTTGAGGTAGTAATGCATGAGGGATATTCTGAAAGCAGACAGGGCGCAAGAAACGACGGATAGAAAGTGTGCCTACCGATGTGGCGCCAAAGTTAGTAGTGGCTGGATAAGGACCGCCATGCACCATGGTGTCGCTCACTTCAACCCCCGTGGGGAAGCTATTGGCTAACACACGTCCAGCCTTGCGCTCAAGAATGGGCATGAAACCTCTTGCTGCTTCCGTGTCTTCTTCGTCGATATGCAAAGTACAGGTGAGCTGACCCGGAAGACTCAGAGCCACTGCTCTCATTTCCTCTAGGTTCTGGGTTGTGACAATGAGACCCAATGGACCGAACACCTCTTCCATTAAGGCTGCATTTGACAGCCAATTTTGGGCCGTTGTTCTATATAAAAAAGGTGAAGCCTTGCGCTGTTCAATGGTTGAACTCATCACTTGGTGCACACCTGAGGTTTCAGCCATGCGTTCTTGTCCAGCTCGGTAAGCAGTTGCAATGCCATCAGTGAGCATGGTTTGGGCTGGGGTCTTGGTCAAAGCGTCATTAGCAGTTTGACTAAACTGCTCAGCATCACCACCCTCAAGCACAACCACAACACCGGGGTTGGTACAAAATTGGCCAGCCCCCATGGTGAGTGAACCTGCCCATCCCTCGGCGATGCTTGATCCTCGATTAGCCATGGCACCATCAAAAATGAACATGGGGTTAATGGAGCCCAGTTCACCAAAGAATGGGATAGGCTCTGGTCTAGCGGCACAGAGATCAAATAGGGCACGCCCACCTACGTGAGAGCCAGTAAAGCCCACCGCTTTAACCAATGGATGCTTGACTAATTGGGCACCTACCTCACGGCTATCCCCTCCTTGGATTAAGCTAAATACACCCACATGAATGTTACATTTTGAGATGGCAGCAAGCACCGCCTCAGCTACAATTTCGCTGGTGCCTGGGTGGGCCCCATGGGCTTTCACGACCACTGGGCAACCTGCGGCAAGAGCCGCTGCCGTGTCGCCACCCGCCGTCGAAAAAGCAAGTGGAAAGTTAGATGCTCCAAATACAGCCACTGGCCCAATGGGTCTTTGAATCATATTTAGCTCAGTACGGGGCATGGGTTGACGATCGGGCAAGGCTGCATCATGGCGGCGGTCAAGATAGTCACTTTGAAGAATATGATCAGCAAACAAGCGCAATTGGCCCGTTGTCCGGCCACGCTCACCATTGAGGCGCGCTTCGGGTAAACCTGTTTCCGCACAGCCAATCTGTGTAATGATTGTTGCTCTTGCTTCAATCTCATCGGCAATGGTGTTTAAAAATGCGGCACGTTTTTCACAACTAACATACCCATAACTCCAAAAAGCGTCTTCTGCGGCTTGCACAGCTGCATTAATTTCCTCCATACCAGCAACGAAGAATTGAGACGATGCCCCTGTGGCAGGTGATGATATAAAGGTATTTTTACCTGCCACCCATTGGCCCAAGATTAGGTGTTGTCCGTGCGGTTTAAAGGTCTTCATGAGTTTATATTTCTCTTCAAATTCAGATTTCTACAGGGTTTTGGATGACTCATATTTTATCCAAAATTATGGTTTATACAACGGCCTAGAGCGCCCTTAGTGACGCCCTATTCATCATTACTGCCATGGCTATCATGTTTATCTGCCTTTGATGCGCTGATTGACTAAAGCAGCACCCTCAGCTAACGACTTAAGCTTGGCAAAGGCAATTTCTGGATCGACCGCTCCAAAACCAGCGAATGTGCCAAAGCCACAGTCAGAACCGGCAATAACCCTGTCATGCCCTACGATATCAACAAATTTTTGAATACGCTCAGCCACTAATTCAGGATGTTCAACAAAATTAGT
>ENA-ORXF01002159-ORXF01002159.1-marine-metagenome-genome-assembly--contig:-NODE-2159-length-11981-cov-3.088038_pt1 | contig 11981 bp, 12 predicted proteins | sample MGYA00237864_ERZ511476 | MGnify/ENA primary metagenome ERZ511476 (study PRJEB26306, sample SAMN06343908) | marine metagenome | isolation source: coastal waters | place: Atlantic Ocean: West Antarctic... | reverse complement strand
TCCGGCTGATCGTGTTTCGGCTGTTGATGCGCGCCTTTGGCATGTGGCCCGCGCTGATCGGGTCGGCGTTGCTGTTCGGGGCGGCGCATCTGATGAACCCCAACGCCTCCTATGTCGCGGCGGCGGCCATTGCCGTCGAAGCAGGGTTGATGCTGGCGGCATTCTATCTGCTGACCGGGCGGATATGGATGTCGGTCGGGGTGCATGCGGCGTGGAATTTCGCGCAAGGGCCGGTGTTCGGCGCGCGGGTGTCGGGGCAGGTGGAGAGTGGCAGCCTGTTCGTGAGCGGGCCGGTGGCGGGCAGTTCGTCGGTGCTGTCCGGCGGCGCGTTCGGGCCGGAGGCATCGCTGTCGGCGGTATTGGTCGGGCTGATCGTGTTTCTGGTGGTGATGCGGGCGGTGCGCGCGCGCGGGCGATCTGACTAGCGAGGGCGCGTTTGCCTCACGGCGCCTAGCGACAATGAACCCCGACCAATCGTCAGCGCGTGATCCAGGGGCGTTCGCGAAACCATTTGGTGACGATGTATTTGGTGCCCTCGATCACCGCCATACCCTCGTGCAGCGTCAGCAGGTTGGGGCTGCCGTCGGGGTTCATGTTGTTCCACGCGAGCAGCATGCCGCGGCGGGGAAGGATCTTGATGCCCGCTTGCGGAAACCAGGTCGCGCCGCCGTCGGTGACGTCGTTGAGATAGATCATCGCGGTCCAGGTCCGCTGACCACCCGACTTTTTCATCGATTCCCAATAGCTTTCGCCTTCATGGAAATAGTCGTGATGCGCGCGGAACTGCTGGCCGGGGGCGTAGCGCTGGCCCTGCATCGTCTCGCCGTGATCGGGGGGGATACCGAGTGCGGCGGCGATCGATTCGTCGATCGGCTGCACTGCGGGATCGTGGCGCGCCATGTCGCAGCTTTCACTGGTGCGGAAGCCCGCGCCCGCCTTGTCCGACAGAAGCGTGGAGGGCCGGCGCTGCGCATCGATCATCGCGATCAGCCGGTCGCAGTGCGCGGCGTCGAGAAAGTCGAGGCAGTAATAGATTTGCGCGGCGGGTAGCTCGGCCTTGACCATGCGCGGATCGGCATCGAGGCGGTGCGAGACATCGACGCCGAAGCGTTCGCGTACCGGGTCGGCTCCGTTGGCCGTGGACTTTCTGCGAAAGAACATCAGCGCAGACGTGGCTTTGCGTCTGGTGAAACGCAAGCGGGAAAATCATCCGGACACGTCAATCGGGCGACGGTTTCCCGCCGCCGCCCGACCGGACGCAACACTTAGTAGAAGATGCCGTAGACGCTATCGACGACGCGGCCGTTACGAATGTCGATCAGCAGCGCATCATTGTAATAGCGGACCCAGCGATAGGGGCCGTACGCCTCCGGCAAGCGATAGGCGTAGGGATCGTCGATCCAGTAATTCTGATCCCAGAGGAACGACGACAGCGTCACGCCGATCGAAAAGCGGCGATAGCCATAGCCCCAGCCCGAGGGCGCGTAATAGCGTGGCAGGCGATAGGCGCTGCGGTTGTAGCTGCGATACTGGTTGTAATTATACCGGTTGTCGCTGCGCCAGTCGCGGCTCCAGTTGCCGCGGTTGCGGACCCCGCGTGCGTCGTCGCGATTGCCATATTGCCGGTTGTCGCGGCGGTCGTCCCGCCAGTCCTGACGGCCGCTCGCGAGATCGCGCCCGCCATTCCGATAGCGATCGTTCTGATACCGCTGCACGGCCGCGGCACCATTGTCATAGCGCGCACGGTCGTCGCGCCGGTTCTGATAGGCGGGCGCCTGGTCGACCTGGCGCTGATAGGCCTGAGCGCGATCGACGCGATTTTGGTCGCCCCGGCGCTGATACTCCCGGGCACGATCGTTCCGGCCCGGATCGCCCTGGCGGTCGCGGCGATAGTCCTGTTGCGGCGCCCGCATCTCGGCCTGCGCCTGGGCGTCGACACGGGGCGGCTGGGTCTGGGGCTGGGGCTGGGGCTGGGGCTGGGTCTGGCGCTGGGCCTGAACCTGCGCGTCGGCGCGACCGCGCCATTGGCCGCGCTGGCCCTCGTAGCGCTGGCCGGCGTTGCGCTGGCCATCAGGGCGGTCGGCCCGCGCTTCGCCGCGATTGCCGCGACCCTGCCAGTTGGCGTCCTGCGCATAAGCGGCGACGGGGAGCAACGCGGTCGCCGCCAGCAATGCCTTGATCACGGTCTTCATAATCTCGTCCTCAACTGCCGGCGCACGAGCCGACCCCGATGATGAACCCCGTTTGCCCGACCGCGATTGAGCCGAAGCTGAATTCGTTCGTCAGCAATCCGAAAGCTAGGTAACGAGGCACAAAGGACGAAAGCTAGTCGTGCGGCACGGCGAGCGCCGGAACGACGCGCGCGGCATCGGCGGGGTCGATGCCCGGGCGGGCGCCCGCGGGGATCGTTTCCTCGCCGCGCGTGGCGCGGCCCGCGCGCTGGATCGCGTCGATCAACCGCGGGTACACGCCGCAGCGACAGATGTTGGTGATCGCGCCCTCGATCGCCTCTTCGCTGGGGTTGCCGTCGCGTTTGAGCAGTACCGAGGCGGCCATGATGATCCCGGGGATGCAGAAACCGCATTGCGGGACATTGGCGGCGATGAAGGCGAGTTGCAGCGGATGCGTCCGGTCGCGCGACAGCCCCTCGATCGTGGTGACGTAGCTGCCCTCGACCGCCGCGATCGTGACCTGGCAGGAGCGCACCGCCGCGCCGTCGATGTCGACGGTGCACGCGCCGCAATGGCCGGTGCCGCAGCCATATTTGGCCCCCGTCAGATTCGACGCATCGCGCAGCGCCCAGAGCAGGGGCGTTTCGGGATCGAGTTTATATTCGACCGGCTGGTTGTTGACGGTGAAGCGGGTCACGCGCGGCGTCATAGGCCATAGCGGCGGCGCTGATCCAGCCGTTTAATGTTGCGCTTGCCAGTGTCGCAAGCCGCAGCCTATGCCGTGCCCCGAAAGTTTCGAGGGGTTCTGATTTCATGGCGATGCACGTCGATACCAGTGCTGCGGGCGAAGCAGCCGCGGGCGATCCGCAGCAGGGATATGATGCGCCCGACCTGCGCGTGTTCGTGTTCGCCCTGTTCTTTATCTTCGGCGGGATCACCTCGCTGAACGACATCATCATTCCCAAGATGCGCGAGCTGTTCAAGCTCGACCATGCGACGTCGATGCTGGTCCAGTCGGCGTTCTTCCTCGCCTATGCGCTGTTTTCGATCCCCGCTGCGGCGATCGTCCGCAAGGCGGGCTATATGCGCACCGCCTCGATCGGGCTGGTGACGATGACCGCCGGCTGCCTGTTGTTCATCCCGGCGGCGGCGAATGCGACGTTCGAGCTGTTCCTGTTCGCGCTGTTCGTGCTGGGTGCCGGGATCACGGTCGTGCAGGTCGTCGCGAACCCGCTGATTTCCGCGCTGGGCAACCCGCGCTCGGCGTCGAGCCGCTTGACGTTCGCGCAGGCGTTCAATTCGCTCGGCACGACGATCTTTCCCTATGTGGGGTCGGCGCTGATCCTGGGCGGTCTGGCGACGGTCGATGTCTCGACGCTGACGGGCGACGCGCTGAGCGCGTATCGCGTCGAGTCGTCGCGGACGATCGTCCACACCTATATCGGCCTGGCGATCGCGCTGCTGGTCGTCGCGGCGGTCGTGTGGACCCGGCGCAACCGGCTGAACGAGGCGCAGGATCAGGAAGGCAGCATCTTTCACGGACTGACGCTGCTCAAATGGCCGCGCTTCGCGATGGGGACGGCGTGCATCTTCCTCTACGTCGGGGCGGAGGTCGCGATCGGATCGCTGATCGTCAACTATTTGATGCAGCCGAGCGTGATGGGGATCAGCGACGTCGCCGCGGGCAAGCACGTGCCCTTTTACTGGGGCGGCGCGCTGCTGGGCCGATTCATCGGCGCCTATGTGCTGAGCAAGGTTTCGCCGGGCAAGGTGCTGGCGGCGGTCGCGGCGGGATCGATCACGCTGATCCTGATCTCGGCGAACACGGTCGGCGACGTGTCGGGCTGGGCGTTGCTGGCGATCGGGCTGTGCAATTCGATCATGTTCCCGACGATCTTCAGCCTGGCGAGCGAAGGGCTCGGCAAGCGCGCGGCGGAAGGATCGGGGGTCATCGCGACCGCGATCGTCGGCGGCGCGATCATCCCCTATTTCACCGGGGCGCTGGCCGATGCGACGGGCAGCCTGCACTTCGCGCTGCTGCTGCCGGCGGCGTGTTATGCGATCATCCTGGCCTATGGCGTCTATGCGCTGCGGCCCGCGCCGAAGATCCCCGGCGCCTGAGCATATGGGCGGCGGTGACCACGGGGATGGTCGCCGCCGCTCCGGCACGGTTCGTGTTGCCTCCACCTCTCCCTGACGGGGGAGGTTTTTTAATGGTTCAGTTCTGCAATCTCGTCGGGTGAGAAGCCGAGGTCGGACAGGAGCGCGGCGTCGGTGCGCTCGCCCGCCATCACCGGCGTGACTGTCTCGCTTGCCGAATAGCGGGGGGCGGGGGCGGGCTGGGTGACGCCGCCAGCCTCGACGAAGGTGCCGCGCGCGCGGTTGTGGTCGTTGGCGAGCGCGTCGTCGAAATCGAGGACGGGGGCGAAGCAGACCTCGTGGCCCTTGAAGGCGGCGACCCAGTCGTCGCGGGTTTTCGCCCTGAAGCGCGTGACGAGTTCGGCCTTGAGCGGGGCCCAGCTGGCGGGGTTCATCTGCGCGGCCCAGGCATCGCCCTCGAGCCCCATGACGGCGCGGAATTCGGCGTAGAATTGCGGCTCGATCGCGCCGAGCGAGATATATTTGCCGTCGGCGGTTTCATAGGTGTCGTAGAAATGCGCGCCGGTATCGAGCAAGTTGGTGCCGCGCGTCGGCGACCAGCGCCCCATGGCGCGAAAGCCCCAGATCATGCTCATCAGCAAGGCCGAGCCGTCGGTCATCGCGGCATCGACGACCTGCCCCTCGCCGGTCCTGCCCGCATGGAGCAGCCCCGCGAGCATTCCGAAGGCAAGCATCATCGCGCCGCCGCCGAAATCGCCGACCATGTTGATCGGCGGCGTCGGCTGTTCACCTGCGCGGCCATAGGCGTGGAGCGCGCCCGAGATCGCGATGTAGTTGATGTCGTGGCCGGGTTCGTGCGCCATCGGCCCGGTCTGGCCCCAGCCGGTCATGCGACCATAGACGAGGCGCGGGTTGGCGGCGAGCAGTACGTCGGGGCCGAGGCCCAGCCGCTCCATCACACCGGGGCGGAAGCCCTCGATCAGGCCATCGGCGGTGGCGACGATCCGCTTGACCGCGGCGACGCCCGCCGGGCTCTTGAGGTCGAGCGCAATCGATTTTCGGTTGCGCAGCAGCGGGTCCCTGGCGTCGATCGTCAGGCCGCTGCCGCGCGCGCGATCGATGCGGATGACCTCCGCACCATGGTCGGCGAGCATCATGCCGCAGAACGGGCCGGGGCCGATGCCCGCCATTTCGACGATGCGGATGCCGTGAAGGGGGGGATTGGTCATGCTGCGCTTATCCTCTCTTTTGCCAGCGAGGATAGGCGAGCGCGGCGGTCGCCACAACAAAAGTTATGGCAGCGCGGTCAGCGTTGGCGTTCGCCGAGTTGCGGGGCGGGGCGGCCCGTGGCGAGCGTCGCATCGGAAAAGCGGATCGGGGTGCGCAGGCCGGCGATGCGGCTGCCCGGCGTGATCATGCCACGCGCAGCGACCTGAGGATCGGTCAGCGCCTGCTCGACGGTATTGATCGGCCCGGCGGGAACACCGACCGCCTCGAGCCGGTCGAGCAGATCGTCGCGGGTGAAGCCCTTCGTCGCCTTGGTGATGCGCGCGAACAGGGCAGGCTTGTGTTCGAGACGACCGGCGTTGGTCGCCCATTCGGGCAGCGCATCGATCCCCGCGACGGTGCAGAACCGGCGGAACTGTGCGTCATTGCCGACCGCGAGGATGAACCAGCCGTCGCTCGTCTCGAACACCGCATAGGGCGAGACGTTCATGTGCGCGTTGCCGACGCGCGGGGGCGTCACGCCGGTGGCGAAGTAATTCGCGGCCTGGTTGGCGAGGACGCCGACCATCGAATCGAGCAGCGCCATGTCGATATGCTGCCCGCGCCCCGTCGTGGCGCGCTGGTGCAGCGCAGCCTGGATCGCGATCACCGAATAAAGGCCGGTGGTGATATCGGCCATCGCGACGCCGATCTTTTGCGGCGCGCCGTCGGGCTCGCCGGTCAGGTCCATCATCCCGCTCATCCCCTGGATGATGAAGTCATAACCTGCGCGTGGGGCATAGGGGCCGTCCTGACCGAAGCCGGTAATCGAGCAATAGACGAGTGCCGGGTTGATCGCGGCAAGACTGGCATAATCGAGGCCGTATTTGGCGAGGCCGCCGACCTTGAAATTCTCGATCACGACATCGGCGTCGGCGATCAGCTCACGGACGCGCTGCTGGCCCTCGGCGGTCATGAAGTCGACGACGATCGACGATTTGCCGCGGTTGCAGGCGTGATAATAGGCGGCATCGCGGCTGCCATCGGGGTTTTCGACCCACGGCGGGCCCCAGGTGCGGGTGTCGTCACCGGCGGGGGATTCGACCTTCGTCACGGTCGCCCCGAGGTCGGCGAGAACCTGGCCTGCCCACGGCCCTGCGAGAATACGGGCGAGTTCGACGACCTTTATGCCGGTGAGGGGCGGAGCGCTCATATTAGTACCACCCCGGCGAAGGCCGGGGCCCAGTTGGGGAGGTTTCGATAACTGCGCGCAACGTCCGACAATGGTTGTTCACCAACTGGGCCCCGGCCTTCGCCGGGGAAGTGAGAGGCTTTAAAATGCAGCGATACCCGTGATCGCGCGGCCCAGGATCAACGCGTGGACGTCATGCGCGCCTTCGTAGGTGTTGACGGTTTCGAGGTTCATCATGTGGCGCATGACCTGATACTCGCCGCTGATGCCGTTACCGCCGTGCATGTCGCGGCTCATCCGCGCGATGTCGAGCGCCTTGCCGACGTTGTTGCGCTTGACGATCGACACCATTTCAGGCGCGAACCGGCCTTCGTCCATCAGGCGACCGACGCGCAGGCTGGCTTGCAGGCCGAGCGCGATCTCGGTTTCCATGTCCGCGAGCTTCTTTTGATACAGCTGCCGCCCCGCGAGCGGGGTGCCGAACTGGTTGCGGTCGAGACCATATTGCCGTGCGGCGTGGAAACAGAATTCCGCCGCGCCGAGCGCGCCCCAGCTGATCCCGTAGCGCGCGCGGTTGAGACAGCCGAACGGCCCCTTGAGCCCCTGCACATCGGGGAGCAGCGCATCCTCGCCGACCTCGACCTCGTCCATCATGATCATGCCGGTGATGCTGGCGCGCAAGCTGAGCTTGCCCTCGATCTTCGGCGTGGCGAGGCCCTTCATCCCCTTTTCGAGGATGAAGCCGCGGATGCCGTCGCCATGCGCCTCGCTCTTCGCCCAGACGACAAAGACGTCGGCGATCGGCGAATTGGAAATCCACGTCTTCGCCCCCGACAGGACATAGCCGCCATCGACCTTTTTCGCGCGGGTCGTCATGCCGCCGGGGTCCGAGCCCGCATCGGGTTCGGTCAGGCCGAAACAGCCGATCCATTCGCCGCTGGCAAGCTTGGGCAGATATTTGTGCTTCTGCGCCTCCGACCCGTAGGCGTAGATGGGATACATCACGAGGCTGGACTGGACGCTCATCATCGAGCGATAGCCGCTGTCGATCCGCTCGACCTCGCGCGCGACGAGACCATAGCTGACATAGCTCGCACCGACCCCGCCATATTCCTCCGGGATCGTCGGGCCGAGCAGCCCGAGCGCACCCATTTCGCGAAAGATGTCGGGATCGGTGTGTTCGTGCTGGAACGCCTCGACGATCCGCGGCGCGAGTTTGTCCTGCGCATAGGCGGCCGCGGTATCGCGGACCATGCGCTCATCCTCGGTCAGCTGATCGTCGAGAAGGAAGGGGTCCGCCCAGTCGAACCTGCCCATACCGGCCATATGAATCTCTCCTGTGTAGAGAGCCCGGCTAGGCGTCTAGCGCGCCGCCTGCAAGATCATAGGCCAAACCGAAGCGTCAAACGGATGTCGCGACCGGCCAGCGGCGCGAAATCCTTGAGGAAGCTGGCGTGGCGGCGCGCGACGACGTCGAAGATGTTGTTCGCGCTCAGCAAGAGGCTGGTCTTGCTGTCCTTGCCAAAGGGCGAGAGGCCGACGGTGGCGTTGACCATCGTATAGCCGTCGGTGCGGGTTTCGAACGGCGCGATCCGGTTTTGCGCGAAGACATGTTCGACCTCGATCCGGCCATTGGTCTTGTCCCCCTGCGCCTCGATCCCACCCAGGACGCGCGCGGGCGGGATGCGCGGGATCGGGCTTTGGTCGATGATGTTGGCATTGACGTAATCGCCGAGCAGATCGGCGTTGACGGTATAGCCGCCGAGTTGCGCGAGCCGGACCGAGCCGTCCGCCTCGAACCCGAAATAGCGCGCGCCGACCTGTTGATACTGGAAACACGGCAGGTCGACGGTGCGACCCGACGGCGCGGCGGCGGCTTCGCAGACCGACTGGGCGACCTGGTTTTCGGAGATGTAGTTGGTGAAGCGGTTGTAATAGGCCGAGGCGTCGAAGCTGTAGCCGTCGCCATGCCCGTGCACGGTCGCCTCGATGCCCCAGCTGGCTTCCTTCTTGAAGTTGGGGTTGCCCAGCTCATAGGCTTCCGTCCCGGCGTGCGGGCCGTTGGCGAACAGCTCTTCGGCCGAGGGCGCGCGTTCAGTGCGCGACAGGTTCAGGCCCGCCCGCCAGTCGGGCGCGAAGCCATAGCTGGCGCCGATCGAGCCCGAGAACGCGTCGAAGCTGCGCTGGCCCCGGAAGAAGCGGTCGTCGCTGACTGCCGTGCGTGCGGTCAGCGAGGTATGCTCGTAACGGGCACCCGCCTCCATCTTGAACGCACCGCGATCCAGCTGCTGCAGGGTGAACAGGCCGATCTGCGCGGTATTGTTGCGCGGCAGGAACGCCTCGTCCCCGCGCACGTCGAAGTCGCGGTTGAAGAACTGGACGCCCGATGCCCCCGTCCAGCCGCCACGGTTCGCCTGGATGACCTCGAGCCGCCCTTCGAGCCCCTTGTTGTAGAAGGCGGTGCCGACCGAACGGTCCTCTTCGAGTTCGAAGTGGCGATAGCTTGCCTGGCCCGCGCGGAATTTGATCTTGTCGATGAAACTGCCGTTGGCATTGACCTCACCGCGCACGTCGACACGGTTCTGGACGACGTCGAGGCGCGGGGCCTCCTGACCCTGGCCGACGGCGGTCGCGTAGCGGATCGGGACGCCGTAGACGCTGTCATAATGGCTGTAGCTGACGCCGAGGTTGCCGGTATCGGTGATGATCGATGCGCCTGCGCCGGCGGTCCATGTCTCTGCGGCGGAATTGGGCAGGCGGTTACGCAGTGCGGCGGTGGCGGCGAAATCGATCGGTTCGGCGGTGCCGGGCTGGGGCAGGCCGACCTGGCTGAGCACCGCCGCGCGTGCGGAGTCGGAGAGAAGGTAGCCGTGACCGGTGCGCAGGTCGTCGCTCTTCAGATACGACCCGTCGGCATGGAGGACGAGGTGTTCGCCGACCGCGACGTCGGCGGCCGCGCCGCCCGACCGCTCGTTCGCCGCCGAGCCATAGTTGGCGATCGCGTTGAGGCGGTACCCCTTCTCGGGCACGCTGCGCGGGATGCGGGTGTCGATGACGTTGACGACGCCGCCGACCGCCGAGGAGCCGAACAACAGCGCCGACGGGCCGCGCAGAACTTCGATCCGCTCGGCGAGCAGCGGGTCGATGATGACGGCATGATCGACGCTGGTGTTGCTGACGTCGATCGAGCCGATGCCGTCGGTCAGGATGCGGACGCGATCGCCCTGAAACCCGCGCAGGATCGGACGTGAGGCACTGGGGCCGAACGAGGTCGCCGACACGCCGGGCTGGCGCGCGAGCGTTTCGCCGATCGTCGGGCGCAACTGACGCGTCAGTTCCTGACCCGACAGGATCGAGGTACCCTGCAGGACGTCGCGCTCGCTGGTTTCCAGCGCGCCGGTGACGACGATGTCCTTGGGATTGGCGGGCGTGGCGGTCGTGGCGGGCGCTGCCGAACCGGGGGTGGTCTGCGCCGTCGCTGCCGAGGCGAACGAGAGGGAGGCGGTGGCGAGCAGGACGGTTTTGCGCATTAAGAACCCCAAATTTTGTGCGAGTGCGAAGGCCCCCTAACCGCAATGATACGTTATATCAAAATGAAATATGCGTCACGTAGATGAGCGTGGGATGAACATGGCGCGGCGGGGGCGCGGGTCTGTCAATGCGCCTCCAACGTAACCACTTCGATCATCACGGTTTCGTCTGTGGTGGACAGGAGCGCGGGGGGCAGCGCGATATGCCCCCGCATCGGCAGGTCTGCCTCAGCCAGGGCCGCGAGCCAGCGATGACGGGCGTGGCTGGCGGGCAGGCCGATGACGAGCCGATGGCGGGCGCCGACATAGGTGGCGCTGGCCCAGGGGCGTTCGGTCGTCGACAGAATGAGCGCGTCGAGTCCCGCCGCGGTCGCCGACGTGCGCAGCGCGCGCGCCAGCCGTCGTGCGGCCCCGGCGGTGGGCGAGCCGATCATGTCCATCTTCATGCGCGATAGTCCTGCATGAAGCGTTCGATGCGGGTGCGGACCCGGTCACCGACCTGCCGGCCACGCCGGACGTCGCCGACGAGGCGGGGATCGTTGACCGCGCGGCGGCCGAACAAGGTTTCCGGCATGGCATGTTGGCGCAGGAACCGATCGATCGCGATCGGAAGGGCTGGCGGCACGAGAAATCTCCTTTCGAGTCGGGAAGCGTGTTCTTGTTCCGTTCTCATTTCCAACTTGTCTAGGAAAAATCCTATGCCTATATCATTGGGCATGTCGGGACCGGAAATCAGGGCGACGCTTCAGGCGCTGGCGGGGCAGGCGGGGGTCAGCCTCGCCGCGCTGTCGCGGATGCTCGGCCGCAACGACGCCTATCTCCAGCAGTTCGTGCAGAGGGGCACGCCACGTGTTCTGGCCGAAGGAGACCGGCGACAGTTGGCGACGTTTTTCGGGGTGCCGGAAACGCGGCTGGGCGCGTCGGTCGAGGATGGGCCGATGCTGGTCCGGCGGCTGGCCGTGGCGGCGTCTGCGGGGCCGGGTGCGACGGTGGATGACGATGTCATGCTGGGCGTCGAGGCGATCGACCGGCAACTCGCGCGCAGGCTGGGCCTGCGTGAGGGGGCGGGATCGGTCATCAGGGTGCGCGGCGACTCGATGGCGCCGGGGCTGCTCGACGGCGATCATCTGGTGGTGGACCAGGACGATGTCCGGCCCACCGCGCGCGGCGGTCTTTACGTCATTCGCATCGGCGATGTACTGATGGTCAAGCGGGTGAAGGCGGGGCCGGACGGGCTGACCGCCTCCAGCGACAACCCCACCGCGCCGCCGCTACCCCAGGGGCCGATTGCGGTGATCGGCCGGGTGGTGTGGCAGATGCGGATGCCCGCCTGAGGTCTTTTCGGGACGGCGTGGATTAACGTCCGCGCCACCACAGGAGCAGGGCGACGACGATGCCGATCGCCAGGCCGATCAGCACACCCATGGTGACCTGTCCGGTCGCCAGCCCGGCGACGATCCCGACGACGACGCCCAGCGCGATGAAGATTCCGCCGGCATGGGCGGTCGACCCCTGGGACTGCGGCTGGGGAGAATGCGGCTGGGACGGGCGTGGATCGGGGACGGGTGTCATGCCGCCATCCTGTCACGCCGCGCCGCGCGAAACCAGCCATGCGTGGTCGACAGGTCGTTAACCACCGCTGAAATAGCTCCATTCATAACCCTGGCCTAGTCCCGCAGTCGTTCGAGGATCGGTTCGGGAGTATCCATGTTTAATCAGCGCGGCGGCACCTTTGTCGCTCCGTTCGTGAGCGATAGCGACGTGGCGACGGCGTCTGCGATG